>Ga0307934_1000400_pt1 | contig 33112 bp, 31 predicted proteins | sample OrgLakmetageno90_FD_201838 | JGI IMG/M metagenome (GOLD analysis project Ga0307934, IMG submission 201838) | Saline water microbial communities from Organic Lake, Antarctica - #90 | ecosystem: Environmental > Aquatic > Non-marine Saline and Alkaline > Saline | place: Antarctica: Organic Lake...
CATTATCTGACCCAAAGTGAGCAGCAAACTCTAAGAGGTCTCGACCTTTAAATAAATCTTTCATGGTGTTGTAATTCAAGATACTAAGTTAATAATAATTATGCATGTAAGTACCGACCTCTAAAAATTTATTTACATTATAGTTGCGTTAATTATATACAAAAACGGCTATTCCAATACCTGTTGCAATCAAATAATAAATTTGAATTTTACAAGTGAGGAAGTAGAAATACCTGTTAATAATTTGATTATCGACTATAATTTCACTTTCCTTATAGATACTGTGTTAATAGTTGACTCCATCTGGTATCATTTTAATAATAATGAAGGCCTTACGGTTAGTGAAAACTCCTTAGAATTGGGAATATTGCATGAAGAGCAACCTTTAAGTCATCAGCTAAATCTTTCTTTCAACCATCAAAACACCCCTTACTACCTGCAAGAATTACAAATGTTCATTCGAATAAATGGTAAAGTGGAAATGCAGGTGGTAAGTTTATATTTTACACCTTGGAGCACCGTGCAAATTTTTTCGCAAGGTGCTTTACCTCAATATTTTAAAATATGGCATGTAAGGAGTACCACTTCCACTATTCCACATAGGGTTGAAATTAGCCCAGATACTTTGCCCGAACCACCTGATACTACCTTACCCATTTGTTGGCAAAGCATTCCAGGTTTGGGTTATGATGTCGCTGTAAATTGTGATACATCAGAACCTACTACTGAATATTGGAGAACTTTTAAAGGCACGGCAATCGGTAAAGTAGAATTTCAATACACTAATCAAGATAATATTATCCGAAACCTATCAATAGCACATGCTAAAGTAGAAGTACTTTGTAATAATAATGTCGCAGCAACCGGACAAACCGATGCCAATGGCAATTACTCCATTTACTACGAATACAGATCGTGGTTAAATACATCGGGCAATGTAGACGTAAAAGTTTTGATAAGTACGAAAGATAATGACCATAATTCCATAGAAGTAAAGGTTAGAGAACCTGCATTGCGAACTTATCATTTGGGTAATGTTGTAACACATATAAATAATCATAATATCAGCAACAATCACAATGTATTTAATTTCGGAACGATACAAGTTCCATTTACTTCTCACCTTTCCATATATCATTGGGCACGCCGTTCGTTAGATTTTGCAAAAACAGAATTAAATGTGTACAGTGCATTTCTAAATTGGCACCCATTGGTTTTGCAAGTAGATTTAACCCCTTCAACAGATGCAGGTTGTTATTTTAGAGGAGGAGGTATTGGCAGTACCATTAAACTTGGACGCATGCCGTGTTTAACAGATGAATCTACAACCTATCATGAAATGGGTCATTATGTGCAATACATCATTCAGGAAAAACGAAATGCACCAAATATTGGTGGAACACATACAGAAAGGCACAATAATGCTCATCCTAACCAAACTATTTCAGAAGGTTTCGCTACTGGTTTTGGAATGATGGTAGATGCCCGTTATCATCTAGACGACGTGGAATCGTTTAGAACAAGTTTTATAAGAGCAGTTCATCCAAGAACAATCATATTCCCAAGAACACACCCCTTTACGAACGAAGCTCATTTTGCTAATAGTTTGTTTGATTTGTGGGATGATGTAAATAAATTGGAAAGTTATGGCTTAACTCCAGATTTTGCAGAAGTGCGATTAATCCACGATTTCGATAATGGTGAGAATCAGGATGAAATTAGTTTACCTTTTCACCAAATTATTACACCCTTTTTATACAACAGGTCTTCTTCTACAGCGGTAGTTCAGGATGTGCTGCAATACTTCGGTTATTTAACGGCAAATGTAAATAATTGTAAATTGAACGGTAAAATTAAAAATATGGTTGATTATAACTTTCAAAACCCAAACTATATAGGTGTCAATGTTATTTCAGGTGCTTTGTTTCGTGTAAATACAGATTTCATTTCACTACCACCACCTACTATATTTCATAGAAATGATGATGTTAACGTAAACTTTCCAAGTTTTTATGGCCCCACTCCCCAAAACTATAATTACCCTTACAATAATTCTATAGATATTGGTAACGCCTCATTCACGACTGCCACAGGCTCCTTCAATAGCGCCATTGGTCTAAACGTTCCCAACCAAAATTTAACTGATGACCTCACTCTTACCGACAATACTGAGTTACGTTTTAACAACAACTTACCAATAGGTTGGGTAAATGACAACTCCCCTGTTCGACCTCCTTCAAACAGCAATCTAGTTAGTGACATCTGCGGTGCAACGATTACAGTAGAAAACGGCAGTAGCATTGTTGTTGGAGATGCTACGGTTAATACCACTGCAGTAATTACAGCAGATGGTGGAGCAAGAATTAATTTAGAGAGTGGAGCCACCCTTAGAATTAATAACAATAGTAAACTTATCATCGGATCTGAAGCTAGTTTGAACTTTGAAGATGGTGCTAACATTGTTTTAAATGGTCCAAATTCCATTTTAGAAATAAATGGTCAATTAATTATTGGAAACAATGCAACATTCACATTTACCGGAGACGGCTTTATAAAAACAGGTTTTTATCCTTGCTTAAATTGCGATAACATTTTAACTGGAACAAATAGCTCTATTTTACTGCAAGGCAATGGAAAGCAAGATAAAGTTTTGGAAGTAGCAGATGGCACTAACTTTGAAGCAGGAGCTCAAACCCAGAGTCTGGTTATTCAGAACGGTAAAATAGAAATGGGTAGTAACTCTATATTGCACGCCAGAGGGGCTGACTTTAACTTTCAGAATCTAGCCATTACGGCAAAAAACTCAAGTAATAAATTTGGTTCTGTAATGCTAAACGGGAATCCAGACCATTTCATAAAAAATGTTGATATCAGCTACGCTAAAAATGGAATAGATGACAGGCAAATATACGGTGGAGGTTCTTTATTATTAACAGATGTTAATTTGCAAAACTGCAACATAGGTCTAAGAACCAATGGCAATGGTGCCACACTAATTAACTGCAATTTTCAAGACAATGCAACTTCTTGGCAAAATATTATGGGAAGTTTAAATTTCAATAGTCGAGTGAACAATTCAACTTTCACAGGGAACACAGAAGATGGTATATATTACGTTTCAGGCGGAGGTAACTTGGAACTTAATTCAAGTACTTTTGTCAATAATTATTTATCCGGTGTTCATTTCGATGGAAATGGTACTTTAAAAGGAAAGTGTAATACTGTTGTCAATAACGGCTTTGCTGTTTCGTCTTTCACTTCTGCAATATTAGATTTTGACAATGGTAGTACAAATGACTTTTCTGACAACATAGTACATAATTTTATATTTTTTAATGCGAGAGCATTGCAGCTAAATGATGGCAATAATAATTTAAAAGGAATTTCAGCTAATGCACTTAAAATCATCTTAGGAGAAATCCAACAGCAAACACCATTTAATGTTACTACCACGGTACAAGCAAATGGAAATAACTGGCAGTTTTTAAATACACCGCCTATCCAAAACGACGATTATATTTTAGAAGCTACCTATACTCCTGCTGTTGGACAGCCAATAACACAAACAGCTCAGCTAACAGATAATAATCCTACAGCATTTAATACAACTTCCTGTTATGAAGTGGTAACGAACCCTGGATACTCAGACCCATTTTCTGATGGAGGTAGGATTAGTAATTGCCCCAATTGTCCGATTATCAATACGCCTAATTTTGCAAGTGTTAAGTTAAATGACGCTTTAATACAGACACAAAATGAGTTAGCCTTAGAAAATGCGGATTTAGCACTAACTTTTAACAAATTGATTGAAATAACAACAGTCAACTTTGAAAGCCCAACAGCAACAGATCTTTTAATACAAGCTTCTGCTTATAACAACTTAAAAGAAGTTTATGCGCAAATGATAACAGAAGGGTTAATAGATATTAGCAAAGAGTTTAACGCCATTAACATAAACGATGGGGCTCAATCAATGCTAGATGTAATGAATTTTAGATCAACTCGCCCTTATTTTAATAACATTCAAAGCAATAGTGAACTAGTTTACCACACTTTAGAAAAAGCCTCTTTATACTATGGACTTTCTAGAAAGGAATTAGCATTAGTTGAACTTGCAAGTATTAAAACTATTGCTCAACCTAAAGAACTTGAATATATCAACAGCATTGAATGTTACATTCAAAAGGAACAACAACTGCTAGGCAATGAAATAACGTATGTTGAATATGAAAATTTAATTCAAGAGTGTGCAATGAATGTAGATATGAATGAATTGAGTTTGAATAATTCATCAATCGTAAATAACAATAATGAAGATGCTTTCGCTGTTACCATTTTCCCAAACCCAACAGAAGGTACTTTCACTTTTACAGCAGAAGACTTTAATGGTGCAAGCTTAACGGTTCAAATTTTCAATTCTAGCAATCAGTTGTTGTTTAACAATAATTACACAAGCTCCGCAAGTTATGTAAATCAACAAATTGAATTAAGCAACTTATCTAGTGGAGTTTACAACATGCATTTAATTTCAAATGATGCAATTGTAGTGAGGCAAATTGTTGTTCAGTAACAAATGAACCGGCTAAGAAGAGCATCAAACATTTGTTTGCGGCTCTTTTGCTTTTAAATAAATTCTGGACTATCTGAACCTCCCACTTCTTCGAACTATAGTATCTTTGGGAGCTGAATAAACCATAAGAATGTTACAGACTCCTTACCTTAAAGAAAACAGAGATTTAGTAATTGAGCGTTTTATAAAAAGAAACGTTGACCTTACTGAAACCATAGACCTTATCCTTACCTTAGATGAACAAAGAAAGGCTACACAACAGTCTATGGACAATGATTTAGCAGAGGGAAATAAGTTGGCAAAGCAAATTGGCGATTTATACAAAAATGGAAAGGCGACAGAAGCCAATGAATTAAAAGAAAAGACAAAATCGCTCAAAGAAAAGAGTAACGAAGAAAAAACAAAACTTCAAGAAATTGAAGAAGCACAGCTTGCTTTATTATATCAATTACCAAATGTGCCAAATGAAATTGTACCAAAAGGCAACTCTGATGCAGACAACAAAATAGTAGAAGAGCATGGCAAGCCAGTCAATTTCAATTTTGAAGCTCTTCCGCATTGGGATTTGGCTAAACAATACGGCCTAATCGACTTCGAAGTAGGAGTTAAAATATCTGGAGCAGGATTTCCTGTTTACATGGGCAAAGGTGCCAAATTACAACGTGCACTGATTAATTTTTTTTTAGATGAAGCTGAATCTGCTGGATACAGCGAAGTAATTCCACCCCATTTAGTAAATGAAGCATCCGGGTATGGAACAGGACAACTTCCTGACAAAGAAGGGCAAATGTACCATGTAGGTGTAGACGACTTGTACTTAATTCCAACCGCAGAAGTTCCTATTACAAACATCTATCGGGATGTGATTTTGAAAGAAAGTGACTTTCCGATCAAAAATAGCGGATATACTCCGTGTTTTAGAAGAGAGGCAGGATCTTATGGAAAAGATGTAAGAGGACTAAATAGACTTCACCAATTTGATAAAGTTGAAATTGTACAAATCCAACATCCATCAAAATCATATGAAGCGTTGGATGGCATGGTAAAGCATGTCTCTAGCATTTTAGATAAGCTGGGGCTGCAGTATAGAATAGCACTGCTTTGCGGAGGAGACTTGGGGTTTACCTCAGCCCTTACTTACGACTTTGAGGTGTATTCTGCTGCACAAAGCAGATGGCTAGAAGTAAGTTCCGTTTCTAACTTTGAAGCTTTTCAGGCTAACCGCTTGAAACTTCGATTTAAAAACGAAGAAGGCAAGACGGAACTGGCCCACACTTTAAATGGAAGCGCTCTGGCATTGCCGAGAATTATGGCGGCCCTCTTAGAAAATTATCAGGTAAAAGACGGAATTAATATTCCTGAAGTATTAGTACCTTACACTAAGTTTCAAAAAATTGATTAAAATGAAAACTCAAATTGTTATCCTATCCTTAATTAGCTCATTTCTTGTTGCTTGTGGTCCAAAAATAAACCCTAGCCAGCAAGACAGTTTAGCGAAATTAACGACGAAAGTAGACTCTGTAACACAAGTTATTAATAAGCTGGATAGCTCAGAGTTAACAACAATGACCAATGATTTTTTTGACCGAAAAAACTTTATCCAGAAGAAAATAGTAGACACGCTTAAACCTCAAATAATATTTAGATTGGATTCTTTCGTACAACTTCGTAAAGAGATGGGTTTTATTAGGGGAGAGTACGCTACTATCAAGAATGAAGCAAACATTCTGAAAAAACAAATGGAGGACTTGAACCATGATGTTTCAGAAGGATTAGTAAAAGAAAAACAGTTTGAACGATATTACGCTCTTGAAAAAACCAATTACGATGAGTTAATGATGGCTACCGTGCAATTGACTGCCTGTATTGACCAAGGTTCAAAAATCTACAGAAAACTTTTACCGGAGATTGATTCCTTAATCACAGCTTATAAAGTGACACTAAATGAATAAAGCGTTTGCGCTTCTAACCCTCACCATCTTTCTCCTAACTTTTACTAAAAGCTGGGCCCAGGCAGACGACGTTCGCACGGTAGCAGCTTTGGCTAAACAAGCTAAAAATAACGGAGAAAATGCGAAAGCAATCACTTTTTATGAAGAGCTCGTTAAACTATCCAACTCGGATACTTATTACTATGACTTACTAGATCTATACCTCACTGAAAAGGATTATAGTTCAGCGGAAAAAATGGTTAAGAAACGGATTCGACAGTTTTCTAATCGACCAGAATTTTTGGTAGATAAAGGACATGTTTACTTCGTTCAAAAAGAAGAAAGGGATGCAAACAAAAGCTTTGATGATGCGGTAGACTATGCTTTAAAAAATAGCCAGGCCACGCGATCTGTTGCCAACCAATTTAACAAGTACCAGTATTATTCTTTTTCTGAGGAGATTTATGTCAAGGCGAGAAAAGCATTTAGAAACGATCGTCTGTATCAATTTGAGTTAGCAAATATTTACGGGAGGCTCGGAAAGACGAACGAAATGATGGAAGAGTACCTTACCATTTTAGGAGGTAATCGAAGCTATTTGCAAACCATTCAAAATTTATTTTCTAGGGTTTTAAACCCAGATACCGATGGAACTCAAAAAGATAATCTGAAAGAAATGCTCCTTCGAAGGATTCAAAAAGAACCTAACCAAGAGGTATTTTCAGAGATGTTAATTTGGCTGTATATCCAAGACAAAAATTTTACAGGTGCTTTTATCCAAGCGAAAGCATTGGACCGCAAAAACGCCGAGCAAGGTAGAAGAGTTTACGACTTGGGCAACCTAGCTCTATTAAATGATGAGCTATCCACCGCCGAAAAGTCTTTCAATTACGTTATCGAATTAAAAGATTCCCCCTATTACTTTCAATCTAAAATGAAACTTGTAGAAGTCCTTAAAGAGAAGGTAATTGGCAAGAAAGATTACACAAACGAAGACTTAAGGAATTTAGAGCGTGCCTATCAATCTACCATTGAGGAACTCGGTAAAAGTGCGTTGACTACTCCATTGATTAGAGGTTTGGCCGAACTGAATGGATATTATTTAGATAGCGTACAAAACGGAATTGCCATTTTGACGGAAGTAATCAACCTGCAAGGCATCAGCAATTTCGATAAGGCCGAAGCGAAAATAGAGCTAGCAGACCTATACCTTCTGAACGATGAGATTTGGGAATCCTCGTTATTGTACTCGCAGGTAGAAAAAGAGTTCAAATACGATAGATTAGGTGAAGTGGCAAAATATAAAAACGCCAAGGTTGCATTTTACACTGGTGACTTTTATTGGGCGCAAGCACAATTAGACGTTCTGAAAGGTTCCACTTCTAAACTAATTTCAAATGATGCTATGGATCTGTCTCTTTTAATAACAGATAATGTTGGCCGAGATAGCATAATTGAACCCTTGCAAATGTTTGCCGTTGCAGACTTACTTATTTTCAAAAAAGACTTTGAAAAAGCTACGGTTGTGTTAGATTCCATCCCTAAATTTTTTCCATTTACGACATTACAAGACGACATTTTATTTGCTAAGTATAAAATGGCAATACAAACAAGAGATTACCAGAAAGCTTCGGGTTTTTTAAAAGAGTTAATTGCTGGATTTGCGGAAGATTTGTTAGGAGATAACGCCCTGTTCGCTTTGGCGAAGTTGGAAGAGGAAGAATTTAACAATAAAGAAAAGGCGATGGAACTGTATAAATCATTGCTTACCACCTACCCTTCTAGTTTATTTGTTGTGGAAGCTAGAAAAAGGTTTAGGGCCTTGAGAGGAGACAAATTAGAAGAAGAAATAAATTGAGATTATGATAGTTTATAGCGTAACAGTAAATCTTGAGAATTCAATACACGAAGACTGGTTGGCATGGATGAAAAATAAACACATTCCAGATGTAATGGCTACTGGTTATTTTAGCGACCATAGATTATTAAAAGTCATTTCTAGACAGGAAGACGAAGAAGGAGTGAGTTACAACATTCAATATACTTGCGCTAGCATGGCAGATCTGCACCATTATCAAGTGCAGAAAGCACCAGCTTTGCAGAAAGAGCATTCGGATAGATATGATGGCAAATTTGCCGCATTTAGAACCTTACTAGAATTTACTTAATGGCGAAAAGAGTTAGAGCCAAAAAGCAGCTTGGACAGCATTTCTTAACAGACCTCAGCATTGCAAAAGCAACGGTTAATGCTTTTAACGAAGATGGGAAACTGAAAAACGTTTTGGAGGTTGGAGCAGGAATGGGCGTTTTAACCAAATTTATAACGAAACGAAAAGATTTAAAGCTCACCGTAATCGACATTGACACAGAATCCATCGAGTACCTTAAAAAAGAAGACTGGATCAATGACAATCAATTAATTGAAGGCGACTTCTTAGGCATTGATTTAAAAACCATTTATGGTGATGAGCCATTCGGAATTCTAGGAAATTTCCCATACAACATTTCTACGCAGATACTATTTAAAGCGTTAGAGTACAAGGATCAATGTTTGGAGGTAGTCGGAATGTTCCAAAAAGAAGTAGCAGAACGAATTGCCTCCAAAGAAGGCTCTAAAGTGTACGGAATTACTTCCATTCTTCTGCAAGCTTTCTTTGATATTGAGTATTTATTTACTGTTCATGAAGACGTTTTTGATCCTCCACCAAAAGTAAAATCAGCCGTTATTCGCTTGAAGCGAAATACGGTAAAAAAGCTACCGTGCGACGAAAAACTTTTCAAGCAAATTGTTAAAGTGTCGTTCAACCAACGCAGAAAAACCATGCGAAATTCGTTGAAACAATTCTTAACAGACGAATTAAAACCGATGGATTTATTTAACAAACGGCCGGAACAATTAAGTGTACAGGAATTCATTGAATTAACCAATTTAATCGAATCCGCTCAATAAGGGCTCTTTTTATAGGATAAACGCTAAATTCGCAACTGAAAATAGAATTATGCAGTTTGAATTAACCAAAGAATATATCTCTGAATTAAAGGAATGCCTCCATGGCGACCTTAAGGCAGATTTATTGCATGAGGTCAATAAGCTTCACCCTGCAGATATTGCTGACATTAGCGACGAGCTCACCACAGAAGAAGTTGCGCTTCTTTACCAGTGCTTAGACGATGAAATAGCAACAGATGTTCTAATTGAGCTGGAAGAAGATGTTAGAGAAAAGCTACTTCGCAATCTTACCCCAAAACAAATTGCAGAGAATTTCATTGACAACATGGATTCTGATGATGCCGCCGATATTATGGCGGAACTTTCAGATGAAAAGAAAGATGAAGTAATTTCTGCGATAACAGATTCTGAGCTCGCTAGTGACATTGTTGACTTATTACTTTATCCGGAAGATTCTGCCGGGGGACTAATGGCCAAAGAACTCATAAAAGTAAAAATTGATTGGACCTTAATTAAGTGTCTTCGCGAAATGCGAAAGCAAGCGACCGACATTGAAAATGTTTATACCATTTATGTTATTGACAATCAGGAGAAATTGATTGGAACACTAAGCTTAAAGAAGCTATTACTAGCACCAGATGGTTCTACGGTAAAAGATCTTTACTTTGAGGAAGTTCGCTCGGTAAAGGCGTACGAGATGTCAGATGAAATTGCCTCTATTATGGAAAAGTACGACTTGGTTGTGCTTCCGGTGGTAGATGAATTGAATCGCTTAATTGGGAGAATTACAATTGATGATGTTGTTGATGTAATTAAAGAAGAAGCGGATAAGGATTACCAGATGGCTTCGGGAATTTCGGAGAGTGTAGACTCTACGGATAGTGTTCGGGTTCTAACTAGAGCTAGATTACCTTGGCTTTTAGTCGGTTTGTTAGGTGGTGTTTTAGGTGCATTAGTGATTGGTCAATATGAAGATACACTTCAAATATATCCTGAAATGGCGCTGTTTATACCACTTATTGCGGCCATGGGTGGAAATGTTGGGGTTCAATCTTCGGCCATTATTGTGCAGGGCTTAGCGAACAATACCTTGGGATTTGACAACCTTTTGCAACGATTGGGTAAAGAGTTTTTAGTGGCACTATTAAACGGTGTGGTGTGCAGTATTCTTATATTTATTTACACAATCATTTTTAAAGACAGCAACGAACTGGCGGCCACCGTTAGTATTGCACTTGTTTTAGTCATTATTTTTGCAGGGCTGTTCGGCACCTTTGTTCCACTTATGTTAGACAAATATAAAATTGACCCTGCTTTGGCAACAGGTCCCTTTATCACCACCATGAATGACATTGTAGGACTTTTTATTTATTTCGGCATAGGTCACCTCATGTACCTTTGGTTGTAAAGGATATTTAAACTTTACACGAATGAAACCCAAAGTAATTTTTATCGATTCAGTCCACCCGATTCTATTTGAAAGATTAGAACAACATGGTTACGAATGCGACTGGAAGAATGACCTGTCTCGAGCAGAAATTCTTGATATACTGCCAGAATATACTGGAGCTGTTATCCGCAGCAAATTCAAATTTGATGCGGAGGTATTTGAACAATCTTCTCAATTGAAGTGGATTGCCCGTTCAGGTGCTGGTATGGAAAATATTGATGCTAAAATAGCAGCAAGCAAAAACATTCAACTTTTCAACTCCCCCGAAGGCAATAGAGACGCAGTTGCGGAACATTGTTTGGCCATGATTTTAAGTTTGTTTAACCATTTAAAAAGATCGGATGCAGAAGTTCGAAATGCTCAATGGAATAGAGAGAAAAATAGAGGATTGGAATTGAAAGGAAAAACGGTTGGAATTTTAGGATGCGGTTACATGGGCCGTGCTTTTGCGAAAAGACTCACCGGGTTTGGCGTAAATACTATTGCTTACGATAAGTATAAAACAAACTATTCCACCAATTTTGTAAAGGAAGTAGACTTAAAGACACTTTTCAAGGACACGGATATACTCAGCGTGCACTTGCCATTGTCAGAAGAAACAACATTTATGGTGAACTCGTCCTTTTTAAATCAATTTAAAAAACCAATTTACCTCATCAACACGGCTCGCGGTAAAAATGTAAAAACTGCTGATTTAATGGAAGAGCTCAAGAGCGGAAAAGTTTTGGGCGCCTGTTTGGACGTTTTAGAATATGAAAAAACTTCTTTTGAAGATTTGAAAAAGGAAGACCTCCCTGCTGATTTTCAAGAGTTAATAAATTCAGAAAAAGTAATCTTGACGCCTCACGTAGCTGGTTGGACGAAGGAGTCTTATTTCAAATTGAGTAGCGTTTTAGCAGATAAAATATTAGGTTAACTTAAACTCTTTATCTTCATCTCCTTTCAGCACAGACCGATTGTCGTACATTAAAAGATACAGTCGAGTTCTCAGAATATCTCCCATGGACTTGCACTCTAGAAAGCTTTCATCACTAAAATGGTCTGCCAACTCCATTTTTAACTGTGTTACTTTTTCAGGCAAACTGATAGTATCATTATCCAAGCAATCGGACAAGTCCTTTAGTCGATAACGCGAAACTCGAATTCGGTTTGCAATTAACACCCGTTCTTCTTTTTGGTATTGGCGGATGGTTTTAGGATCTAACAGATTAGCAACAAAATCAACGATGGGATTATTGTCCTTAAAAAATTGTGGCAAATACATTGTTTTATTGCCTTCATAGGTTTGCTGATCAAAATCTATTGCCCGAATTCTATATTGCACTGCATCGAAATCGGGCGTGACATCTACAACGTAATTGTAGGAACGCATATCCCCCAACAAACGCACAAAGCAGCGCTCATTAAACTTCACAAACTCCTTTGCAAGTCTAATTTTATTTAATTGAGGATCTGTTAGCCAACTTTGAATGAATACATCCCCTGGAATGCCAGCAATGTGATCTTCAATAATGGTATTTCCGTCCACAATGTAAGTGATTCTGTTGGGAGAAAGAATGTGCTCCAATTCTAGACCATAAATCCTAGAAGAATCTGCCTTTTTAATATAAAAGTAATCGTAGTTATCGTTAAACTTATTGGTTACTCGAACCCTAAACGGTTTAGAGTTTCCGAAAGGGCAATAATCGATTCTATTCACATACAAATGGTCGAGCACCTCAATGTCTCCCTCTGTTTTCAGCAACGCGTATACGCTGCTCAGAGCAGTATGTATCTCCTTCATATCACTTTGACTGTAAAACACAGTTTCCCAAAGTGTATCTTCTCCTGCATCGTTGTATAAGGAGATAGAGTTCTCGTAATGATTTAGGTCCTCGTAAGAAATTGGCAAAGGAATCTCTCGAGAATATTCTTCCAAATATTGTCTTAAAGGCTCTTTTATAGGGTAATGTACCTTTTTCTTAGAAATATCATTCATAGGCTCAAGGTAAACATATTTCTCTTAAAAAATCTTCAAAATCGTAAGGTTTCTTGTAGTGATGATCCGTATACGTGTTCACCATTATTTTTACTAACTCCGTATTTTCTCCCTTTATTCTGTGCTCTATAAACACGTTTCCAAACAGTTGCTCGTAAGGAATTTCTCTTCTAAAACGCAAAGACGGTTTCAAGAAGTATTCTTCCTCAGTCTTCAATATTCCACCGTCTTCAACTACCTCTCTTGTTGCATGGCTTTGGACATAACCAAGTGCTTTGAGTTTTTTTAAAATGAAAAAAATCAAAAATTGGTAGTCTTCCGTTGTCCAAGGACTTTCTGCTCTAAAATAAAATCCATTTGAATGTTTGGACTGATGAACGTATAAATTAACCTCTGCAGCTGGGTTCGCCTGTCTCTCTTCTATGCATTCTTTCAAGTAAGCTAGCAATCCACCTTGCATACCTCGAGCCAACCAAGCCTCAAAATCCTTTTCTACTGTTTTGGTAGTTTGTATTGCTTCTCGCAGAATTACTTCTGGTTCTCCAGTTTCCTCTTCTTTCTTATCCGGAAGCAAATTGCCCAGCATGTCGTTTAAAAATCCCATAGTATTTCTTCTAACAAAAGAACAAAGAATAAGTTGAATTCTGTAAAATTAGAAAACGATGACTTATATTTGAAGAAACAGAATAGCACAACATGGCAAAAAAGAAAAAAATCATCACCAAGGAATCTGAAAAATTTTTATTCAAATACTTAAACAATACTTCTCCAACAGGTTACGAGTCGGAAGGTCAAAAAATTTGGTTGGAGTATCTGAAGCCATACATCGATGATTATTTTGTAGACACCTACGGAACTGCTGTGGCTATAATAAATCCAGAAGCAAAATATAAAGTTGTAATTGAAGCACACGCAGATGAAATCTCTTGGTACGTGCATTACATTACCAAAGACGGATTTATATATGTGCGAAGAAATGGTGGTTCAGATCACATGATTGCTCCATCCAAGCGAGTGAACATTCACACTAAAAAAGGTTTTGTTAAAGCTATTTTTGGTTGGCCGGCAATTCACACCCGCGGAGCAAATTCGAGCAAGCCTGAAGATACACCAAAAATGAGTAACATTTTTTTAGATTGTGGTTGTAGTTCGAAAGAAGAGGTGGAAAAATTAGGCGTGCATGTTGGCTGTGTAATCACCTACGAAGACGAACTGATGGAGTTAAACAAAAAGTACTATGTGGGTAGAGCTTTAGACAACCGTATTGGTGGTTTTATGATTGCTGAAGTTGCTAGAATGCTGAAAGAAAACAAAAAGAAACTCCCTTTCGGATTATACATTACTAACGCCGTTCAGGAAGAAGTTGGCTTACGAGGTGCTCAAATGATTGTGGAGCGCATCAAACCTGACGTTGCCATTGTAACAGACGTTTGTCATGACACCCAAACCCCCATGATTAATAAAATTGAGCAAGGTGATTTTGTTGCAGGAGACGGGCCTGTAATCGCTTATGGTCCTGCGGTGCAAAATAACTTACGCGAGTTAATTATCGACACGGCAGAGAAAAACAAAATTAAATTTCAGCGATACGCAGCGAGTAGAATTACAGGAACGGACACAGATGCTTTTGCTTACGCCACCGGAGGAGTTGCTTCTGCATTAATTTCATTGCCAATTCGCTACATGCACACCACCGTTGAAATGACACACAAGCAGGACGTAGAGGATGTGATTCAATTGATTTATGAAACCTTGCTCAACATTAAAGACAAGCATGATTTTAGTTATCTAAAGTAATCTTTCAAACTAATTGAAAAAGGTTTTACTTCCGATTGGCTCTGCTTTTTTAGCATATCAATTCTACCAAATGATATTTGCTTTGCACATCCGTTCAGGAATTAATTACCACCTAGGTATTGACCTGTTATTAGCTTGGATTATTGCTTTATTTGGTACTGGTATTTTTGCACTTATTGGCTTTGCTTACCCAACCAGTAGGTTAATCGGCAGTTCATATTATCGGTTGAGGAATCCAAAAAGATTGCGTTTCTGGTACTCAGCTATTAGAGTTGAATATTTTAAGAGGTTACTTTTACTCTTTTTTTGGGGCAGTAAAAAGAATCGAAACAAGTATTTTAATGGCACTCGAGAAGGGATTAGAAATTTTATTTACCAAACGCACCAATCTGAATTTGGTCATTTGGGAGCCTTGTTGCTTGTCGCTTTAGCTAACGTGCTGACACTACTACAAAGACATTACGCTATCTCTGTTTTCTTATTTGCACTTAACATCATTGGCAACTTCTACCCTATCATTTTGCAGCGCCATCATCGAATTCGATTGGCGCGCTTCATCAATTCTTAAACAGTTCAATTAGTATGAGAAATCTATTTTTTAAACTCGCCATTGTACTCTTTGTGCTTCTTCAAAGTTCTTGCTACCTAAAACCTTTTATAAAATATAGTTTCAACAAAGAAGGATTTAAGAAATTTAGTAAAAAGGAGCTAAAAGCGGGAAATAATGAAAACCCTCAAAGAGCGTACAAAATTAATCGGTACGACTGGGAAGTTGAGCTATTGCCTAAAAAGCAAAGAATATTAGGAAACATGAACATTACCTTTACGCCATCTATTCGGCAAGATACGTTTATGTTCGACCTTCAAAGACGCATGAAAGTAGAAAATTTTACTTGCAACATGCCAGACGCCAAGGTACAGCATAAGGGAGACTTTTTATTTTTGAGTTTTCCAAGTAATAGAGATTTTCTAAATCGAATTAGTTTGAATATTGAGTACCAGGGAAAACCAGTTAAGACCCTCGGTGAAGGTCCAATTCAATGGAAAAAAGACCTTTTAGATCGTCCTTGGATTTCATCCGTAACCGAAGGAGTAGGCCCTCACTTTATGATGCCCTGCAGTATATTACTTGGCAAGGAAGCAGACACGACGACCATCGCCGTTACAGTTCCTTCTGAATTAACGGTAACCGCAAATGGCCAATTGGTGAACGTGATAGAATCGGAAAATAAAAAAACCTTCAAGCACATTGTAACTAACCCAATCAACATTTATAACATTTCTTTCAATGCAGGACATTTTGTAAAATTAGAAAAACCATATGTGGATATAAATGGTGTTGAACGAATTATTGAATGTTTTGCTTTAGATTTTAACCAAGAAATTGCCGACGACTATTACAATCAAGCACCAATTATTTTGAAAGAATTTGAACAAATGTTTGGCGTTTTCCCTTGGTGGAATGATGGCTGCCGATTTGTAGAATCCACTTTTTCTGCCATGGAACACCAAAGTTGCATTGCCATGGGAGGTGATTATGACAAAAATTGGAAAGATACCATTAACACTACTCTAGTCCATGAAATATCGCACGAATGGTGGGGAAATAGCGTAACGGGAAAAGATTATTGTGACATTTGGATTCACGAAGGAATGGCAACCTTTTCGGAAGCGTTGTTTTTAGAAAAACATTTAGGAAAAGAGGATTATTTTAAGCGTATAAACAGAATGGTACGGTCCACTTCAAACACCATTCCCATTCACAAAAAGTGCGGAGTAGTTTACAATAGCTGGACCAATGCCCCAGACCAAGACATTTATGCAAAGGGCGGTCTTATGATGCATACCTTACGAATATTAGTGAGTGATGATGAATTATTTTTAAATGCGTTAAAACAAATTCAAATTGATTTTGCAGAGAAAAATGTTTCCTCCGAAGAGATGGTGAGCAAACTAAATGAACTACTCTTAGATGACTACTCTCCAATGCTAAACTGGTACTTAGACGAAGCTAAACCACCTCAACTAGAAATAAAACTAGACAGAGTAAAAGGTAAGCTGCATTATAAATGGGCCAAAGAAATACCGCTAATGATGCGACAAGAATTGCTAGTTCTAGTTAATGAGGAAGAAATAAAACTTAATCCAACCACTGATTTTCAGACCATGGAAGTAGTTACAGGTCAGAGCCTTCGTTTTTTAATAGAACGCGGAATTTACTACCAATTACACATTTTAGAAATTGTAAAATAATGGCAGTAACGCTACTTTCTTCCCCGTTGCAAGGGTTTACTGATTTTCGTTTTCGGAATGCTTTTCACAAGTATTTTGGCGGAATTGATACTTTTTACTCTCCCTACATTCGATTGAACGGCAAGTTTGTAATTAAACCTGCTTACGACAGAGATTTATTAGTTAAAAACAACAATACGCTCACCGTTATTCCGCAAATAATGACCAACGATGCGGAGGAATTTCTGTTTGTAGCCAAGTATGTAAAATCGCTTGGATACGATGAGCTAAATTGGAATTTGGGCTGCCCCTACCCTATGGTTACCAACCGTGGAATGGGCTCTGGTTTGATTTGTCAGCCTGCTAAAATTGATCATATTTTGGATCGAGTTCATTCAGAAACGGATTTGATTGTTTCTATGAAAATGAGAATGGGCTACGAAAACCCTGAGGAAATTTTAGATGTTTTTCCGCTGTTGGAAAAGTATCCACTGAAGAACATTGCCATACATGCAAGAATTGGAAAACAGTTGTACAAAGGCGGTGTTGATTTAGACTCATTTCAGCGGTGCTTAGACAATACCAGCCACAAAATATATTACAACGGCGACATCACTACAGTAGCTGGGTTTAAAGAAATGCAAGAGCGTTTCCCAACCATTGACCATTGGATGATTGGCAGAGGAATAATTACTGATCCTTTTTTACCAAACATGATTAAAAGTGGAGCCACAGAATATCCGGAAAATCGCATTGAAGTGTTCAGCAAGTTTCACGATACCTTGTTTTCAGAATTTGAACAGTCGCTATCAGGAGCAAAACACATTACTTTAAAAATGCTGCACTATTGGGAATATTTTGCGCAAAGCTTCGACAACCCTAAAAAGGTGGTGAAGAAAATAAAGAAGGTAAACACCATTGAAGCTTACGATAAAGCGGTGCGGGAAATTTTGGAAACGGAGCAGGAGTTGTCTTTTTATTAAAGTCTAACTTCGAAGCAGAAAAAACAAGCACATGCCTACTATTATTTGTCCGCACTGCATTGCTGAATTAGTTCAACAAGAGAAAACATACCGTTGCGAACAAAACCATTGTTTTGACTTAGCCAAAGAAGGCTATTTAAATTTGCTACCAGTCAATAAAAAGAAATCGAAAGAACCGGGAGATAACGACTTAATGATTGCTGCTCGCCGTGACTTTTTACAACAAGGATTTTACGACCCATTAATTGAAGAAATTCGAACAACTATTCAACAAGAGTTGGGCTTCGAAAAGAAACAATTTAGCGCGTTAGATTCTGGTTGTGGTGAAGGTTATTACACCGAAAGAGCGCTTAAAAATGCAAATAGAAGGAGTCAGGTTTTTGGGACTGATATTTCTAAATATGCAGTAAAAAATGCGGCAAAAAAGTATAAGGAGATCTTCTTCTTTGTTAGCTCTGCATACCTTTTGCCAATTGCGACAAATACCATGGATCTTGTTTTGTCTGTTTTTTCGCCTAACGATCCAAAAGAGTTTCATCGGGTTTTAAAGGAAGATGGTTTTCTAATTGTGGTAAGTCCAGCAAAGAATCACATGAAACAATTGGCCGAATTGATATACAATGATTTTAGATCACATGAACACAAGATTGCTGATGATTTAGCTAGCAAATTTGAATTACATCTTGCCAAAAGGGTCAGTTTTGACATTCATGTTGAAAGCGCTGCAACCTTGCAGGCATTGCACAAAATGACTCCCTATTATTACAACACAAGTAAAGAGGGACAAGAAAAGGTAGCCAACTGCAATTATCTCCAAGTAACCTGCGACTTTCACATCAGCGTATTTAAACCTACCTCGGCGTCATGAAAAAGAAAGTGGCCATAATCGGTGGTGGAGCTGCAGCGCTCAGTGTAGCGTCGTTTTTAGATTTCTCCAAGTTTGAAATTTCCATTTACGAAAAAAATAAAGCATTAGGACGCAAGTTTTTAGTTGCGGGAAAAGGCGGTTTTAACCTGACTCACGGGGAAAAGGTAAGTAACATGAATCGCCGATACTCTCCTACCCCGTTCTTAAATGACGCGTTAAACTCCTTCACAAACGATGATTTCAGAGTTTGGTTGGCGAGCATAGGCATTCCAACTTTTATTGGAAGCAGTAATAGAATATATCCGGAGAGAGGGATTAAGCCCATTGAGGTACTGCATGCGATAGAGAAAGCGCTTGTTTTAAATAACGTACAAATTCACTTCGGGAAAACGTGGAATGGCTGGACTGCAAAAGAGGAATTACTTTTTAGCGATGAAACCTCTGTCGCTGCCGATTTTTACATTTTCGCTTTAGGTGGCGGTAGTTGGAAAGTAACCGGATCAGACGGTTCTTGGCAGAAAGAATTTAAAGATCAGAATATTCAAATCAACGATTTTGAAGCGAGCAATTGTGCATTTAAAGTGAATTGGGAAAAAACGATAGTAGATAAGTTTGCCGGAAGACCTCTAAAGAATATACATATACAATGCAACGAAAAAGTCCAAAAAGGAGAAGTTGTTTTAACTGATTTTGGGCTAGAAGGCAACGCAATTTATGCGCTTAGCCCTGAAATTAGAAAGCAACTTACAACCGGCTCTGCACAAATTGCCATAGACTTTAAACCAACTTTCTCTCAGGAAACTTTAGTAGAAAAATTGACGAATAGCAAAGCTAAAAATAATACAGACTGCCTAAAAAAAGACCTCAACCTAAGTCAGTTGCAAATTGCATTGATTCGAACTTATTTAAATAAAGAGGAATTTCTAAGTAAAGTAACATTAGCTTCAAAAATCAAAAAATTTCCAGTTCAGATTGACGGAATTGCAAACTTGGACGAAGCCATTTCTACCGTTGGTGGAGTTGATTTAAAAGAGGTTAATCAACACTTTGAATTAAGAAAAATGACAAACTCTTACTGTATTGGTGAAATGTTAGATTGGGATGCACCTACGGGTGGCTACCTGCTGCAAGCTTGCTTTTCTATGGGGTATTATTTAGCAGAGCACTTAAATGACCGATAAAAAGATCATTTCGCGAGAAGCTAAAATCACCCCTAAGAAAATAGGGCAATTTGTTAGTGTTTGGAAAAGAAACGAAAAAGGAGTTACTGAACCACATGAGCTAACGGACGATTTCGAGTTCTATGTTATTAAATGCAAAAGCGAGAACAGAAACGGACAGTTTATATTTCCAAAAGAGGAATTAGCAAAAAGAGGAATTGTGAGCACCCCTCAAAAAGAAGGTAAACGGGGGTTTAGAGTTTACCCACCTTGGGATAAAGCCGAAAACAAACAGGCAATTAAAACTCAAGCGTGGCAGTTGAATTATTTTGAAGAAAATATAGACAAGAACTTCAAAGAAGATTGAAAACCGTTGGTTACTGCATTATAGTTTAACAAACTTATGCCTTGACTTTCCTGTTTCACCGGTGATAACTAGAACATAGAGTCCCCTATTCAAACTAGAAACATTCAACTTAATCCTTGTGCTGTAGTTGGAAATAATATCCACCTCTCGCTGCAATTGACCATTGCTGTTGATAATTTGAATCTGATTTGAGTAGCCCACTACCTTAACATTAAGAATGGATGAAGTTGGATTTGGAAAAAGAGTAACCTCGCTTTGAATTGCACGCTTGATAGACTGGTCAAAATACAAGGCTCCTAAGTCTAGATAGGTATTATCTCTATCTAACTTACCAGCATTACGATCTCCGGCATCAATGCATTTGGAATTGGGTTTTAAACTAAAATCCAAGGATGTTGGATTGTTGAAGTTAGGTGCTACAAATAAGTTTTCGGTTCCTATCAACAACGTCGAACTAGAGGAACTAAAATCAACAGTGTAGGAGGAGGAATTGTCTTTATAAATAGGTGTTTGGTTTTGGTCAAAAATACAGTTCACTACCTGCACGGAACTTCCAATATTTGGTCTGCCATCTGCTATTACAGTGACTGCTTTTTGATTTTGGTAAAAGGTATTGTTCACAATCGAACCAGTAGATCCTTCTTTAAAATTTACCCCTTCCTCACAGTTTACCAGCACGTTTCTATAAACTTGTATTTCTCTAGAACTTCCAAAATTTTCACTTCCTATTTCCATTGCCCTGTCACCAATACTCACCATTAGATTGCTGTCTAATAAAGTTTTATAACAATTATTCAAGTCAATCGCATCGTCAATCATGTCAAAAAATTGGCACTTCCCTATCCTACCTTCCGTACAATTTAAATATTCAACCGCATCGGGTATTGCGTTAAAGTAGGAATTCAAAACCTGTGGATTATTAATCGAATGCACCAAAAAACCTTCGCCTTTATTAGAACCGTAAATTTTGCAGTTATTGATATTTAACTCTCCTTCAATAAATCTTGAAATCGCTGCATCCCATGCGAGGTTTTGATTATTTACAAATTCTACGTTCTCAAAAATGTTAATCGTGTTATAGCTTAAAAATCTACCATCTTCAATGAACGCGTTTTCTATAATTAAAGAATCAACATGGGTTGCAATTTTAAACTCACCCCACCCTATTCCAGGGTTCACAGGTCTGACATTCACTCTATTTTCAGCGTCTCCCTTAATTCGTAAAACTCCTTTAATAAAAACGTCTACATGGTCTCCCATGAATAACTCTGCCCCAGCTAGTAAAAGCAAGGTGTCCCCACTTTCAATGGTAGTATCTGACAATATGTGAAATGGAGAGTTCGAATCGTCAATTGTAAGATTTGACTGAGAAAAAGTAGATAAAGAACCAAGCAAGAAGACAAATACCAAAGTACTTCTCAGTCTACAATGCGTTTTATATTTTACTTTTTTCAAGGATAAAAATTACTAATTCGAGCTAAACAATTTAATTCGAGGGGATTTTCAAATTTACTATTTCGAGAAGTGATGCATTTCTTACCAATCTATGGGAAAGTAATCTTTTAAAAATTTCCCACACCAGTGTTCTCCTCTATTAATCCCATCAAAAATGGGATCCATAACACGCGCCGCTCCATCTACTATGTCCAAAGGTGGTTGAAAGTCGTGAACTTCTTCCTTGTACTTTGCAATTTGTGCAGGATCTTCATCAGTAACCCAGCCAGTGTCCACAGCATTCATGTAAATTCCAAAATTGGCCAACTCCCCTGCAGAGGTATGTGTTAGCATGTTCAGTGCAGCTTTGGCCATATTGGTATGCGGATGTCTTGGCTCTTTTTTGAAACGATAAAACTTTCCTTCCATTGCTGTGACATTTACAATGTGTTTTTGACCGGTATCATCTCTCTTCATCATAGTGGAAAGTCGATTGCACAAAACAAATGGAGCAATAGAGTTTACCAATTGTACCTCTAATAATTCCGGGGTTGGCACTTCTCCTAATTTTAGACGCCAAGAGTTGGTCTTTCTCAAATCCACTTGCTGCAAATCCACATCTAACTTCCCTTCCGGAAAAACCTCTTTATCTTGAACGGCACCATCGTAACTATAAGGTATCTGGGACAATGCAGCTGAAGCTCTCAAACCAATTCCAGGACCTTTAGCATTCCAACTAACCGCTAACTTGGAGGTATCTTTTGCCACACTAGATGCACCTTCTATTCTAGCAATGCAATTTTCATGACTTCGCAAAAGATACTGCACCTCAGCAGAGTGACTGTCGATGGACGCTTCTTCTAATTCCATCATGTGAGCATAAAACCCAGGTGGCCTTCGCACCGTTTGTGCCGCATTATTAATTAAAATATCTAAGCGGTCGTAAGTCTCTTCTATATAAGAACAAAACAACTCTACACTAGGTGTATGTCGCAAATCCAGACCATGAATGTGCAATCGGTCACACCATTTCATGTAGTCTTTTTCTTTGGCGAAACGAATGGCTGAATCTGCAGGAAAACGAGTGGTTGCGATGACTGTTGCTCCTGCCCGAAGCATCATTAAGGTAACGTGATAGCCGATTTTCAAACGAGAGCCGGTGATTAATGCTACCTGCCCTTTTAAATCTGCCGTCTGAAAACGCTTGGCATAATTCAAATCTCCACACGATTGGCACATGGTATCGTAAAACGGATGAAGCAGGGTAAACTCCTTTTTGCAGACGTAGCAATTCCGTGCGGAGGAAATTCGCTCTCCATTCATGCGATCTTCCCCTTGAGGCAATAGCAATTGGTCAGGCGCTGCAAAGACTTCCGAAGTTCTCGCTGCTCGAATTCCGGTCTTACCTCGAGCTACCCGATCCTTTTTTCGAACTTGTTGCTTGCGTTGGTCGTTGATCGCTTTTCGTCGTTTTTTCAATTCTGCTCGATCCGGACGAGATAAAATTCCTGCAGCCTTTAGCAATTCAACGCGTTCTTCTTCGCTTAAAAGCGCCAATGCATCGCTATTTGCTACCAAACTCTTCAACACCTCTAAACTGCGTTGCAGCTCTTCGGCAGTCAGGTTCTTCGCCCCTATTTTATATTTCTCTTCCTCTTCCAATACGACTTATTTATTCTTTTACAAAAGTATTGAAAGCACTGCGGAGATTTATGCAATTAAAAAAGATTGAAACTATCTTCGTAAAATGAAAACAAGTCAATTTTACAATACAATATCTCCCCTGTATTTTACCATTGATTTTTTTCTGAAGAGTCACAAAAAAGCGCTGATTCAGGAGGTAAATAAATATCCTAATCGTAGCATATTAGAAATTGGAGTTGGACACGGAACTCATTTAAGAGAATATCTTTCAAATCAAATTACCGGTATAGACGTATCTGATAAAATGCTAGAAGTAGCCAGAAAAAACAATCCTACTTCGACACACCTAATTCGGATGGATGCAAGGGATATTCAGCAATTAAATGAAAAGTTTGACCTCATTATTTTATCCCACGTATTAAGCACAAGCTCGGATGCAAACAAAATGCTTCAAGTATCCTTCGACGTACTTCATCCTCAAGGAAAGCTGATCATTCTAAATCATTTTTCTGGCAGTGGCATCTTTAGCGTTTTTGAAAGAGCATTTCAGCCTATAGCTAGACTCTTCCATTTTCAATCCTACTTTCCTATTGAAAAATTAACTGTATTGAAATCATATAGACCATCGAAAGCGCTTAAATTTGGATTATTAAATAGCTATCAACTTTTAATTTTTGAAAAAACTTAGCATTAATAATATTACGCTTGCCATCAGCTTGCTTTTCAGCTTATTTGTATACTTGTTTTACAGAAGCGAACAAACGGTAGTGAACGAAATATTTCGATTTCTCTTTTCCGGAGATGTATATTTTAATCTAAAGTCTACCATTTCAGAAAGCCTTGTTCTTCCAGATTTTTTAGTGTTTTCACTTCCAGAAGGACTTTGGGTACTTGCAGTAACCATCGCCTCAAAAAACATCTACTTTGGAATCAAAAAACGACTAGTTCACGTCGCTATTCTTCCACTTCTAATATCTATTGTATTAGAATTGTTACAATTAGCACAAATCACTAACGGCACTTTCGATTGGTTGGATATTGCTAGTGCAATTTCTTTTTGGTCAGTAGGCTACTTTCTACTGCCTTCTCCGTCTAACACCCAACGACTCTTTTTAAAAATGAACGTCAATTCGGTTATTTGTTTAGCATCATACATGGTTCTTTACCTTTCTCACGTTTCAGCGTAATGCTCGAATTGTTAAAGTAAAGCGTCACATTAAATCTACCTATGAAAAAACTACTCTCTGCCCTTGTTCTCTTCCTGTCCATATGCACCGCTATTTCTGCTTCATCTGCATTATTCGTAAAAAATACGTACATGCTTTTTGGCAAAAACTTTGACTGGTATAATGGCGACGGAGTGATTTTAATGAACAAACGTGGTGTAAAAAAAGTAGCTTACGGCCTAGATCAGGAGAATGTTGTTGGCTGGACTTCAAGATTCGGTTCAGTTACTTTTAATCAGGTAGGAAAGGAGTTTCCGTATGGAGGAGTAAATGAAAAAGGGCTTGCCATTGAAATGCTTCGGTATTCGGACAGCTACTATGAAGAAAGTGGACAACCTACAGTCTCTGAATTGGAATGGATTCAATATAATCTGGATAGCTATAAGACAGCTGCAGAAGTGCAGTACTATTTAGATTCATTAAACATTAATCCCATTCACTCCAACTTGCACTTTATTGTTGCCGACCGTGACGGAAGGTCCTTTGTGGTAGATTTCGTCAATGGAAAGTCTGTTATCAGTAACACGGAAGAAGAATTTCAAGCTTTAACCAACAGCAACTATTTAGAATCGCTGAGCTACTACAAAAACAACAAGGGCAACGTAGATTTTGATTCCAGAGAGTCACAAGATCGGTTTTGCCAATTAACTTCTAAAGCTAGTTCAAAAGAAAGCAATACGGTTGAAGGAATGTTTACCATTATGGATGAAAGCAGCGAAGAACGAGATAATTACAAAACCTATTGGACAATTGTGTATGATCTAAAAAACTTAACCGTTCATTACAAATCATACGAGAACCCCAATGTAAAAACGATCGATTTACGGGGGATTAATTTCTCTTATCCTTCCTCGATCAAAGCAGCTGAAATCAACCAAAGACTGTTGCATTGGACAAAGTTTACACCCTCCCAAAATCTAGAACTGCTAACTCCGGCTTTAGAGCAATTAAACGTTAAACTCAACTTGAACCAGCTAAACGAACACATGATGAACCCTGGAAGCTTTGTTGTGGACCAAAATTACAAAGCGAATTACAAGGACCTAAAGGTAAATTTCAACGTTAGAAAACAGAAAGGGTTAATTTTTTATAACCTCATGGAAGGAAGTGATAATTACAAAAAATATCGAGGGTCGCTTTCAGCAGTAATCAGAGCAAATAAGGACACCATTCAAGTAGTTCACTACTCTGTACCGGTTGCAGAATATGCCATAGCGGCATTTCACGATTTGAACTCTAATTCCAAATTGGACAAGTTCGTAGGTTTCCCTTCTGAACCGACGGCCTTTTCAAACGGTTCGAAGGCATTTTTTGGCCCACCAAAATTTGAAAAAGTAAGTTTTAATTTGACTGAGACAACTAACGTTCCCATCAAAATTAAGTAATCAACTACCTCTAAAAGCCTAATTCTTCTGCGTGTCGGGAAGTTTCAGTTCCCCTGCTTCCAACTTGTGAAACTGAGAAGCCAAGTGCGCTAAAAAGGAAGTAATGTGCGTAATGGCAACCTGTGTTTGTTCCCCTATTTCTTTCTTTTTCAAACGCATTACCAAGTAACCATAAACTCCGTGAATTCCTACATCCACTTGATTAATTAAATCTTGTCCAACAGATTTCACGGTTAATTCCTTTAAGGAAGGACGAGCCGCCTCATATAGCTCCATGTATTTTTTATCTTGATACGTGGTTAGCAATTGATCGTGTAAATCTTGAAGTTGGACAATTACTCCTTTTAACTCTTTCAAATGTCCGGAACGCTGCAATTGCTGACGCTGCATCTTATCTATTAAATCTGCATACCAAATCTTGATCTCCAATTTTACCGCGGTAGATTGATCAAACCGCTGAACAATGTTGGTATCAATTTTACCTATGTCAAACTGAAATGAACGAATAATATCTTCTATCTGATACATGTACAGTAAATATTCAACAATATTGGTTCTTCGCTTTTCTCTAGAAATTAACATATGCTTTCTGTAATTTAATAGTTGCCAAAATTGAGATTTATTTCATGAATTCAAACCCTCACTTTATTTCTATCATTGACCGAATTAATACGATTGATTCTAAGTTTCACCGAGACTTGATGGCACTTCTCTCCACTCCATTTGTTTTTACCTCCTTTTTTGCCGATGAACTACTCTTTCCAGTACATGATTTTAAAAGTTTTGACCAACACTTGGAATGGTACAAGAGCATAGAAAATGTTGCTTATCCGGATAACTTGGAAAAACTCCGTTTGGGAAAATATGCCGAAGAATTGCTTTGTTTTTACTTTCAAAACAATCCGAAGTACTCATTATTGGGCTATAACATGCAACTGATTGACGATAAATTAACCGTTGGTGAAATAGACTATTTATTAGAGGAAAACGCAACAAAACTGAAAATTCACCTCGAATTAGCCATTAAATTTTTTCTAAAAATTAAAATAAACGAGGAACATCAATGGATTGGACCATCCACGAAGGATAACCTTTCAAAAAAGAAAAACAAACTGCTCAAGCATCAATTACAACTGGTACCGAACTTTAACAAGTTGCTCCCTTTAGAATTTCAAAACACTGATTTCAAACCACAATTGCTGTTAAAAGGAGCTGAATTTATTCCTTTTGAAGAATACACTGTCGGCGATAATCCTTTTGAAAATGCTTGGTGGCTGCACCAAGAAAAACTGACCGACATTCAAAGAAATGCCACTTATTTCTCTATTATTCCCAATAGAAAAGATTGGGTATTTCCTTTTAATGAGAGGCTCGAAAAATTTAATTTCAAACAGTTAGAACATGAAATTGTGGAGTATCTACTTCTGCAAAATGAAATAATGATTGCACGTTTTCAAGAAGATCACACCCCGATTGACCGAGGTTTTGTTGTGCGCAGTAATTGGCCTTTTTAAAGACTCATTTTATCTTTCAACTTCGCCGCTTGTCGCCTAGAAATTTCAATTTGCTTGCCATCTGTCAAGGTTACTCGCAAACCACCATTAAACCAACTCTCCATACTTTCAATCCAATTTAGATTAATGATGAATTTTCGGTTAGCCCGGAAGAAAGACTTGCTATCCAAGCGCTGCTCTAAGTTATTTAATGACTTTAAAATAAGCGGTTTGTTCTTTTCAAAATATACTCGCACGTAGTTCCCTTCCGACTCAAATGCACTCACATCCTTCAAACGGACAAACCAACATTTTTCACCATCTTTCACAAAAACTTGATCATTCGGACCTAAGCGCTTTGTCGAATCCTCGTCTTCATCGTGGTCTTCTATCTCCTCTTCTTCTTTTACATTTTCCTGTAATTTATGAATACAGTCTTTCAGTCGCTCTTTTTCAATTGGCTTCAACAGGTAGTCGAAAGCATTTACTTCAAAAGCCTTCAAAGCATATTCATCGTAAGCTGTTGTAAACACTACTTGTGGAACAAACGAAAGCTCTTCTAGTAATTCGAACCCAGTCTTAGCGGGCATTTGTATGTCTAAAAAAATAAGATCTGGCTTTAATGCTTCAATGTTTTTCTTTGCATGGTCCGCATTGTGACTTTCCCCAACAATTTCAATTGCAGGATAATCTGCTAATAGATTCGTCAATTCTTTTCGAGCCAATCGCTCGTCATCAATAATTATTGCTTTCATAGTTCCTCTGTTTTATCTTCAATCTTACCTTTTAGTATTTTAATTTGCTTGATATTGTCAGGTAAAGTAACCTCTACCATTACAGTATTTCTATTTGTATTAGAGATAGTTAGCGTACCGCTTTCCCCGTACAATAAAAACAAGCGTTGCCTGCTATTTAAAAGCCCAAAACCTGGTTCCCGGTCTGTCACCTCTCTAAAATTACCAGTATTTTCAATGCTCAACTTTAAGTTATTCCCTTGTTTTTTTGCAGCAATTTCTATGGTTCCCCCTTCTGCTAGTTTGCTTATTCCGTGCTTAATACCATTTTCCACCAAGGTTTGCAGCAACATTGGCGGCACCTTATGATCCTTGGTATTTTCATCGATTTCGTATTTCACTTTTAACCGTTCCTCAAATCGAGTTTGCTCTAAACTCAAGTAGTCATTTACCAATTGCACCTCTTGGCTCAATGGTATTACTTTGTGTCTACCCATTAATAAGGAGCTCCTTAATATATTCGACAACTGCGTAATGGAATCTTTCGACCGCTCCGGGTTTTCATCCACAAGCGCTCGAATACTGTTCATGGAGTTAAAAATAAAGTGTGGATTCAATTGCGACTTTAACTTATTCAATTCAACTTCATTGCTTAAAGCTTGCCAGCGTAAATTTTTAATTTCCTCCTTTCTATAATTTTGAATAAAATGGAATAAGAAATACATCAATGACCATAAAATGAAGTTGCCAGAAAGATTAATGGTAGTGGTAAGAACGTCTAAAAAAGTAAGCGCTACTTTTTGACGAGCAATGATTACTTCAAAAATAAATGTATAGAGAAAATAGTAGGAAATGCCACAGAGAATCGAGGTTAGAATAACTCGTGGAATAAGGTCTACAATTTTAAATTGCAACCACCCTAGCTGTAAAATTACCTCGCGGTAGGTGTGTGAAATTAGAATTCCAAGAATAAACGTGATGGTTAAACTGGACACGAAATACAAATCTAATTCCTTTCCTTCCAACTCATTCAACACCCACATTATGAAGGTGTAGCTAAACCAACCAAAAAACTGTGAAACCCAATATAATCTTTGCTGAGGAAACATAATGCCTTTTATGAACAAGTAATTTATAAATTTATGTTTATTAATTTTATAGAAAGAATTAATCTAACGCGCTGAAAAGGTTTGAGCTTAATAAACGACAACAACCTTAGCCTAAATTAATTTCTAATTAGAGATTAGATTGTGGAAATACACCAATGGGCAATTCTAATTACAGGTGGAAATCCAAAACCAAACAGAAGTTATAAAATGAATATAAAACACTTAAGTCTTTTCTTACTCTTTGGGCTATTCTGCATAGGGGCTTTTAGTCAAGCTAGAGAAGACAATGGTCGACCTTCTGCTACGAAAAACAATTCCCCCAAAAAAGGATTTCAGATGGATAAGGTGGTGCTTGGAGGTAACTTTGGCGCTCAGTTTGGAAGTGTGACCGTTGTTCAACTTAACCCTACGGCCGGCTATAAGCTAAAGGAAAGCTGGCTAGTTGGCGTAAGTGCCACCTATTTGTACTTTCAAGACAAACGGTTTACTCCAAGTTATGTCAATAATATTTACGGAGGCAGTGTTTTTTCACAATATTACTTCTTAGAAAATTTCATCGCGCATGCAGAGTATGAAGTATTGAATGTGGGACAAGAGGTAAATCGAGGCAGAGTCAACGTTCAAGCATTTCTTGTAGGTGGTGGCTATCGCTCTCAAATTGGCGGAAATTCGTTTGCCAACATAATGCTACTTTACAACGTGTTAGATGATCTCAACTACCCTTACAGCAATCCAATTATAAGAATAGGGTTTGGAATAGGTTTATAAACTTGTAGGAACTAATACCCTTTCATTTTCCCATTTCCCAGACCATTCTTTCAACGGAATTACCTGATTATTTCTATCTAAGAACTCGCCTTTTTCATTTTGCTTAATCCAGAATAACTCGCCACTTTGGAGTGCTTTTAGCACTTCATCCAATGGTTTAGCTTTATTCAGCCCAATCTCAGCCCCTTTTGCATTATTTTTAAGGTCCATCTGCATTGCCGCTTGATCGGGTAAGAACTGCTCCTCCAAAATACCATTGTCAAAGTCTTTCTTATTTTTCTTTTCATGCGCTTCACCTAGCTTCAATGCACGTCTTTTGCCAATTGAAGTTGTTAATCGAGCCATCCAATACGCATGTCTTACAGCATCCGCCTTACTTCCACTTCGCGTATTTCCTTTGAAGTAACTGGCTTTTTTTAAACTATCCATCACCTCTAAAACCCTTTGTGTTACTCGAAAGGCTTTCTTCGCAACAAAAGGATGAGAAAGTACCCAAACCTTTTCAGCGGTTCCTGCTCTTTTCCACGCAGCACGTTGGGCAGAGGCCGCCACAGAAAATAATAAACACAAGGCGACTAAAACATTACTCATACCACTCTCTTAAAATTCCTTCTCCTCCTAAATTATTCATCTGCCGCAATACCCAATTGGAGCGTTTGTGCATATAACCTGATGGCGATTTTAATTTATATATGAGCGGATTTGGCAATGCTGTCGCGATTAAAGCAGCATTTTGTCGACTGAGGTTCTTTGCAGATTTTTTGAAATACTTTTGACCTGCAGCTTCCACCCCGTAAACTCCTTCTCCCAATTCAACCACATTAATGTAAACTTCCATAATTCGTTCTTTGCCCCAAACCAACTCTATTAAAAAAGTAAAATACACCTCTAAACCTTTTCGCAAATAACTTTTTGTGGGTAATAAAAAAACATTTTTAGCCACCTGTTGACTGATCGTACTCGCTCCTCTTACTTTTTTAGACTCCTTATTACTCTCAATAGCCTTTTTAATTGCCTCCACATCAAAGCCGTTATGATCTAAAAATTTTTGATCTTCTGACGAAATGAAAGCCAGCGGGACGGAAGAATCAACTTCCTCTATACTTTTCCAGCGGTAATCGATGGAATAGTTTTCTTGTTTCCACCACTTGTACAACATCATTCCTGTTATGGGCGGAGAAACGTATCTGTAAGTAACCACCCAGGCAAGGGATACTACAATCAAAAGGGTTATTAATTTCAATACCCCAAATAAAATACGTCGCACTATTTTTTTCACCGTTTAAAGATAATTTTTTGAACTTATACAGATGCTAAGTGTTCTAAAAATAAAACAGAAAATGAAAAAATTAGCAATAGTATTAGGGCTTGGGATATTAATCTCATGCGGGGGAAACGAGAAAAAAGAATCCAAAAAAACGGAAACTGCTTCTGAAAAAGTAGAAGAGGTAATGGAAGAGGTGGAAGAAGTAATAGAAATGGAAAAAGAAGTAGTCGAAATCAAAGTAGCGGCATTGGGAGAGAGCATGGCTGAAATTGCCTTCGAGCCAAAAGCATTGTCTGTTCCTGCAAATTCAAGAGTAAAATTGACATTCGAAAACAAAAGTTCTGCAGAAGGAATGTTACACAATTTTGTTTTAGTAGAATTAGGCAGTGGAGCAGAGATTGCAACTGCAGGAATGAAAGCTGGAAAAGAAAACAATTTTGTACCAAATGACGAAAGAGTATTTGCCAATACAACAATGAGTCAAATGGGAGAAACATTGACCATAGAATTTGATGCTCCAGCAAAAGGATCTTACCATTACATCTGCACTTATCCAGGTCACACCAATATGATTGGTAGATTCAACGTAGAGTAAACAAAACATATCATTGAATATGATAAGAAACGCCGCTGTTTTCACAGCGGCGTTTTTGTTTTGAACTATTTTAAGCTGTACGGAACAAAATGATTCAATCTGTTTATTCTACTACCAATTTTCCACTCAAAAATTCCCCCTTTTTATTTCTAACACGATACAAATACAAGCCTTTTTGAAGTTGCTCTAGTAAAATACGATGCTCATTGCCAACTTGCAATAGCTGCTCCTGAACCAACCTACCCTGCAAATCATACAGCAAAAAGCTAAACTGCTCATTTGGTTTTACCTCAAAAGCTAAGTTAACCTGATGGGTTGCTGGGTTAGGGAATAAATTATGATTGCGTTGAATTAAACTCCGTTCTTGTAGACCAACACTTGTATAAGAGGGCACACTATCGCAACTGCCCAAATAAATGTCGTCTAGATAATAATACGTGCCAAGGTTATTAGGATCTGAACGAACACCGCCGCCTACAAAAATGGTATCTACACTTGATGAATCTGTAAAGTTGCCAATGGTAATGTAGCGCTCTCCTCCTGTTGCTTTATACTGAAAATTATATTCTAACCAAGTTTGCTTCTCTGTAATAAACGAATCTGGAGAAACCATAATTTGAGGAGTATAGGGCAAATAATTTGAATTATTGGATTGAATTCTGGTAGCTGAAAAATGAACACCCAGTTTATTTTTTGATGCATGAATAAACGAATCTGCCAAAGAAACAAATAGCTGCAAGCAATAAATACTATCTTGCTGCAAAGCTGGATTAATGTCGTTCTGAATGTACTCCCGTAGCAGAGGATTACCCCCGCTACCGTAATATAACCTATAAATTAGCAACCCCATGTAATTATTACCCGAATGAGCAAATTGATAGCCTGCATAATTTTGTGGAACGTCTAAGGCTCCACCATTAAAAGGAGTAAAAAAATCAGGTGTTCCTGATGACGGTTTGCTCCAAAATGCAGGGTCAACCTGTCCAAAAATTGCAGGAATTGTATCTTCAAAACCTCCATTTAATAACAAGTTTTGACCTTTCACTGTTAGTGAACTAAAAAGCACAAAAGCAACAACTAAAACCCTCATTCTATTATTAATTTACCCGATTGCTTCGTGCCTCGCAATGACAGTTCAAATCGTCATTGCGAATGCAGTGCAACGGAATGC
>Ga0307934_1000403_pt1 | contig 33001 bp, 28 predicted proteins | sample OrgLakmetageno90_FD_201838 | JGI IMG/M metagenome (GOLD analysis project Ga0307934, IMG submission 201838) | Saline water microbial communities from Organic Lake, Antarctica - #90 | ecosystem: Environmental > Aquatic > Non-marine Saline and Alkaline > Saline | place: Antarctica: Organic Lake...
TCGATAAAACATGAAATTGAAAATTCGGGAACGGTTTCCTTTTCGAAAAAATTTAAAATAAAATTGAATTTATACAATCATGCAAAAGAATGTATCGATGATTCTTTTCTCTCGAATGAATTTGATTTTTTTATGAAAAAACTTTTGATTGGTGATTATATTGTAAGTGATTGCATTGATAACAAAAACAATCAAAAGCCAGATGAAGTGGAATTGTCATCCAATATTTTCAAACAAGAAAAATTGCAATGGATTTCAGATCATGACAAAATAACATTGGTTCCCAACTTTACAACATGGAAAATGTCAAAATCATCATGTGAACTTGAAAGCTCCATTGTCAATGCTTATATGAATTTGTTGTTGGGATATTTTCATCGAAAAATATCTTTTCTTTCAAGTGATTTGATTCATGATTTTAAAAAATGGTTGTTTCATTACAAAAAAGACAAAAATTCTATTGAAACACAAAATTCCAAAACATACATGCTTGCATACATTCATTCTATCGATATTGAAAATAAAAATTATGTATTTTATCCATTTTGTGATCATGGTCATTGGGTGTTGATTGTATTTGATTTAAAACATCAATCCATGTATTGCATGAATCCATTGAATATTCAACCTCAAATAATTTCAAGTAAATCAGTCAACAACAATATTTCCATTTTCAAAAATGAATTCATCAACAAACCATTTCAAACAATAAGAAACAACAAAAATATTGAAGTGTGGGCAATGGATTTTCCATTTGAATCTAATTTTATTCCATTTCAAAATATACCAAAGCAAATGAACACAGTTGACTGTGGTGTTATGGTGTGTTATTATATGAGATGTTTGACATTATCAAGAATAGAAGAATTAAATCAATTTTACAAGATTTGGGGAAATTCATTTTTATTTAGAAAACACATGTTGTTGGAACTGAATGAAAAAGAATTGTTGGAAAAATAAATCAAACAAATGAAACAGAAAAGAAAACTGAAGGATCAAAATCTTGCATCTTTGTGTTGTTTGAATGTTTCTTGTATGTGTCTGGATTTCTACTTGCGTCCCCGTTAACTTTTCCTAATAAATAAGTCTTTGCATATTTTTGAAAATGACCAGCCAATTCGAACAAAAGCTTCCCATTTCTTATTGATGATGTGAATAATGATTTTTTCATCACATCGCAATCTGCCAATGTTGTTTTACAAAACACAACAAAATCAACAACCGACAAAGATTTAATTGTCTTTGAATCTTCACTCACAATAATAACATCAACATCATATGATTTCAAATTGCACATCAAATGGGTAAATTCTTGAGACTTCAACAACACATCGTTCATTTTGCTCATTTCAAAAACAATCAACTTTTTCAATGATTCATTTTTTTGTTTTTCTGGTTCTGATTCAACTGCAAAATCATTATCTTCATCTAGCAACATTGTATTAAAATCTTTCATTTTAAAAAAGTCTTCTTGATTTTTGGACATTCTTTTGGAAACCATGTTTTCATCTTTTTCCCATACTCTCGGTGTAGTTTGTTCTTTTTGTACTTTGGCTGGTTCTTTTGTTTTAAAATCTTCGTCCCATTTTTTAGTCAACAATTCAAGCGCAGCAGAAAATGTTTTTTTATCTTTAAACATTGGCATACATTCTTCCGTTGATGTTTCTATTTTTCTGTTGTGTTTGATCACATATTCAACTAATTTTTTATAGGTCAATTTATGATCTAATGAATTAGTGAAAATTATCAATTGATCATAATCTGCAATGTAATGATAAATTAAATTTCCAACAAATGTTGTTTTTCTTGAACTTGGTAAACCTTGAACTGCAATTACGTTGTTTTTTTGATGTTTATTTTTTTTCATAAACTCATTGTCCACAGTGATTGTGTCAAGACAATGTTTAACAACATAGTCGGATTCTATATTCACTGGTTTTGGAATGACAAAGTCTGTTCCTTCAGATTCTTTTGTTAAAGTTTCGTTAAAAGTCATATTTGATGCAGTTGAAAAAAATTTAATTGTTGTGGTCTTTTCTATCAAAAAATATGAATCAAAAACACTTTTAAAAATCATTTGTGTTTCAAACATTTAATATAAATCATTTGAATGAAAATAAAAAATGAGCAATTTTCAACTGTTCAAATCTGAAGAACAGGAAGCAATATTCAAGTCCAATTCCAATTATAAAAGAGTCGTTGTAAAAAAATCAATCGATGAAAATTTATTTTCTCAATATGGAACAGGGCAAATATTGGAAGAAAATTTGAATCCATGTGATGCTCATCGTGCCATTAGCAAAAAAGACATTCTTCAATTCTTTGCCAATAATTCATTAAACACAAACAACGTGACCTTTTTTTTATTGGAAAAATTCCCTTCCTTTTTGGTTCGATTGCTTCTTTTGAATGGACATTATTTGTTTTTCGATGCTATGTCAGTAAGAAACATTGACCCAACATTCAATTATGGCGCACTTCAATTTCAATTTAATGATGAAGTTAATCAAGCACCCAATAGACCAACTCGTATAAGAATGCGTCTATCAGCGTCATCTAATCGACCAGCTCGTATAAGAATGCGTCTATCAGCGTCATCTAATCGACCCAACTATTTTAAAATATTTTTTGACAAATTTCCAGTTGAAAATGACATTGTTTTATTTAATTATCAAGAAAGACCTGATTTGAATGGAATATGGTATGTGGAAAATGGACCAACTTTTGTTCCAACTAACCAAAATAACGTACAATTTTCTTTTAGAAGATATCCTTGTATTCCAGCCATACAAAAATCATATCATCTTGATCCATTTGTTTTCATCGGCAAACTCGGAGAAAAATCAGGTGGAAAAATGTACATTCAAAAAAGTCCGTTGTATATTCAACCTGCTGACACTCAAACTATTACCCCAATGGATTTCAAAGAACAAAATCCTTTTAAAATTATTCCATTGAACAAAGATGATATTCAAAACAGTAGTGATGTGATTCAATTTTTTGCACCCAATGGATTCGATATTTTGAATTTTAAACTGATCAAATCACAGACATTCAATCCCACCCCAACATCACCAAATAATTTAACAGACACGATAGACGTTAGAATGGACACTTACACGTTTGATTTGACTGCTGGAACAATTAAAAAAATAGTGAACGATGAATCATCAGAAATGGACTTGAGATTGTTATTTTTCAGTGATTTGTACAATGAGACAAACACAACATCAAGTAACAATGTTTCATGTCAAGTTAATTATAAAGATGTTGAAAATTTAATGTATCTTGCTTATTTGCGAAATGATTTCCCAACCCAAACTACACCATATTCATATCAATTACAATACCAGCAATCAATTAGTGCTTTTGATATACAATCCACTAATTCGGGAACAAGAATAAGGAGTATAATATTGAAACCTGGTTCTCAATTGGTATTTGAAAGATTGGAATTCTTTGATCCAAATCAATTTCCTGATAGGAGTTTTATTTCGATTTGTGGTTTTTCTTGAAATTTTCCATGAACAAAAAACTATTTGAATTAAAAAATGGTTCGAACAATTTCAAAACAAAAAACAAACAATAAAACATATTTAATTTTAAAAATGATACAAAACACAAATCAAATGCTTCCAACACAAAATGAAAAAAAGAAATCAAAAATTGATTTCTCCAAACTTTACAATGATTTCAAAAATAGAAAATTGACAATGGAATCCATTGAATATAGTCCAATAATGAATAGGAAACAGTTAATGTTTGGGTTAAACCAAAACACTTTCAACGATCATTCGGGTTATGATTTGTATTTGAAAAATGAAGGAGAATGGAAATGGTTGAATTTTCATCAATTTTATCATTCGTTTTTGACAAACGGATTTTTCAAAGAAAGACCCATGTTTTCATTTTATCAATGCAAGGAGAATGTTTTTTTATGTGTGACTGAAATGGAACATTGGATTCAAGAAATCAAAAATAATATTAGGCAAGTTGTTCCTGATTCACATGCTGAAAATGGAACAAAAATAATTGGAATGATCGACGAATTATTGGAAGAATTTGATATTATAAGAAATGATCGTTACAAAAAGGAAGGCGTCAATAATAAAGATGTCCCGTGCAACAAAACATCAAGAACATTGTACAATGACACAAAAAAAATGGATGAGACAACAAAAAAGGAATTTTTAGAAAAGAATCCCGATTATCCAGAAAATTCCTTTTATTATTTTTGTTTAAAATGCAATTGCATTCAACAATTTCAATTGATTTTGAATTTATCGCTTTCATGGATTGAAAATCATATTGAATGTTTCCATGATCATGAAGACATTTCTTTGAAAATGTCAATGAAAGATTTTTTCTTCAAGGAAAATTTCAATCCATTTAAATCAATATTGTCCATTGTGACAAATTATAGAATACCAATTATTTCAAAAAATCCGAAACAAGACAATAGTGATGTGCATTTACATTTCAAATACACGCAAATGCATTCAGACCATCCTTCTCATATTCATTTGACAACAATGACAAAAAGAATTTTACAATGTGTTGTCAATGAAATTCACAAAAATAATGATTATGTGTTTTTCAAAAAAGTAGTTCATTTGATTAATGAAACTGTTTTGTATTTCATGAGCAACCAAAAAATTAAAGAACAAATATTTTGGACAAGTCAATTGTTTTTTGATTGGTGTTTGATCATAAATAAAAAGTTGAAATCCAATTTTAAAGAAATCAACTCCTTGCTCAGAATTCAAAACATCATGTATCAAATGTTTTTCATCAATTCGAAATCAGATTCAGTACATCAATTTAAAATATATTCAGAATGGATATATCAATATAAACCAACGGAAAGGTTATTTAAAGATTATATTATGAGAAAAAATGTCATTACAAATGAAATATCTTTTGAAAACAGAAATTTATTTTCTGACAACAAAACACAATTCACGCAACAATCAATAGAAAAGATGAACAAGACAAACGATATTCAATTGGTTCACAAATACATGAACGATCAACAAAAATACATTAAGGAATATCAAGAAAAAAACATTTCATTGTCAATGATCATGAAAAGTGAATTTTATCATTATTGGTTTATAATGATTCACAAGATAAATGATGAAGACTTGCAAAAAAAAATATTTTTAATTTTGGTTTATAGTGAAACAGAAGGGTCAGATTTTGTTGACATTAAACAATCATTGAAACAGAAAACAATAGAAATGTACGATTCAGTTGATATTTCTGAAATTCAAAATCGGTGGGAAAAAATTGTCATTGATTATTATTCTAAATGGGTGGAACATTGGACAAAATATAAAATGGATGTGGAAAATCACACAAAAAACAGAAAAACAAAAATTCAAGCGTATCATGCATTGTTTCATTTTTATATTTGTTGTTTCATGTTTCAAAAGTATTTTTGGGAAAATCAAAAAACATTGTCACAATTCCCAATGATGAAAATTTGTTATGATTATTGTCAAAAAAACATGGATCAAAATGAGATGATGATTGTTTTATTGACTAATGTTTTTATGCTTTTGAACATTAAATAAATTTATTGTTTTAACAAATTGTGTTTGATGAAATTGTTTTCGATATAACGAATAAATTTTTTATTTCCATACAAATACTTTGAATTTTCCCATACTTGAATGATTTTTTGATCGGAAAATATTATGTGCGCCATATGATAAATCCATGCAATATTGTCTTTTTTGTAAGTGTTCATCGTTCCAATGTCAATATAAAAATCTTCAACCATTTGAAATAAAAGTTGAACAATCAATATTTCTTTTTTAGTCAATTGTTGAGAAGGCTGGTGTTTTTTTCGATCAAAAAGCAAATAAAATAAATTTTGAGTTTCCTTTGGATTGTCATTAAATGTTTTAATCACAGAAGACCATTGATTGGAAATATTATTGTAAAAATCTTTCATATCAGTCTTTTCCTCTTTATGGAAAGCCGTTATCAATGCATATACAAGAGCAACTGCCGCAAAAGTGCGAACAGCATGAAATACTAACCCAGATAATCGTTCAATATGGGAACGCTGATCTTTAAACATGAACCATATGATGACAATCAAGCATATGATTAAAATAATCAACAGTATGGAAACAACAACAATTCTGTATTGAAAGCTTGGTTCTATTTTTTTAATATCAATATTGACATTTTTCATCATCACGTCATTGTAAATTTCATTGTAATCGAGCGATTTGTAAATTGAATTTTCGTTCATTTCAAAATGAATAAAAATTTGGAATGTGATATGAAAATTATATTTAAATCAAAAAATATTGTTTTAATTATACCCAAATGCTTTTTTAAAAAAACAAAACATCAAAAATTAAATAAAATGGGAAAGGGTGATCATTCAAACTCTGCTTCTGAATTTTTAGAAAAATGTTGCCGAATAGAGAATATTTGGTTAAACGAACAACCAATTGAAACAAAACAGAAATACCAAACAGAAAAGAAAATGATTGAAGACTGCACACAAAACACAAAAAATATGATTCAAATGATGTCTAATTTTATTTTGAGTTGCAATTATAATGTTGATGTTGAAAACTACAAATATTTTAATCAGGGAAAAATTGTCAATCAAGAAAAACAATGGTCTTTGTTGTTTTTTGATAAAGTTAATGAAATTCAATCAAAATATTATCATTGCATTGAATACATGATTTACACAAAAAATTCATGTGAAAGAAAAGAATTGGATTTGGTTGATGAATGGGATGAGTGTTGTGAAATTTATTTAGACTGCCACATTCTGTATTATTTTTATTTTTACTTGCTCGACAATGGAAACGTTAAAATACAAAATTGTTTTGATTTTTTATCTGATGTTATGAAAGATAATTATAGACTATTGAAAAGATTCCAAACACACATGTTTTTGATTCATTCTTTTTATGATGAATATGGATTATGGTTATTTGATCATGGAATAGACCGTTGTCTCGTGCAATTCAAATACTTTACAGATCAATGGTTTCCTTATTTGATTCAACAAAAGAAATATCATCGATTGTTTTTCCAATTGATTTTTATTGTTCATTTTGAATGGAACATAAAACCAAACAATAAGTCGTTGTCTTTTAATATATTAAAGTATATGAATGAAAATGAACATTCAATTGTTGAGCAACATGAAATGAAAAACGTTTTTCACAAAAATTCGGAAAAGAATTTGAAAAAAAAGAAAAAGAATTCAAAACTTAGAAGTGTTGGGGACAAGAGAGACATGTTTGGAAAAAGTGACATGGACAATATTTACAATGTTTGGAAATTAATGAATGAATTGTCGGATGAAATAGAAAAAGATGATCCATTGCAACCAAACAAGAAAAAGAGAAAATTGAAAAAAGATATTTGGTTTTCTGAATCAGAGTCTGAATTATTTAGTTCTTGCAATGAAAACAAAACATCAGAATCAGATTTGATGGAAATAGATGATCCACCGGAAAAGAACCAGGATTATTTTATAAGTCAGTTTGATTTTTATTTTCAAAAACCAAATTTGATTTCCATATTTAAATTATGCATGGAACAAATAACAAGTTACAAAAGTTCAAATGCTTCGTCAAACAAAGTTGTTTACATTTGCAACTATTTATACCATTTGATGGAATACAGTTGTTTTATTGATTTACAGAAACCCACAAAAATCAATCCAAAGAAAAAGTGTTTTGAAAAAGAAGAAAAAATGATATTGGAAATGGTAAACTCAAAATGTGAAATTAACATAAACATAAGCGACGAATCTATCTCAAACCAACACAAATCCATAAACAACAATATAAAGGAAGATCAATATATGATTCAGCAAACATCGGACAATTTAAAATGGATATTAAAAAATTGGACTGAAAAAAAATAAAATGATTTTTTATTGCTCTTTTAAATAAAATATTAGAAAACATACAAATACTACACAAATTTAATATTATCATTCTGAAATCTTTTCGAAAAAATGAATACGAAATCTTCATGCAATGAATACACCATACCACAATTTCTTGACAATGTCAAAAACATGAGTGAGCAAGATTTGATTGTTGAACATTCAAGTATACTGAGTCATCAAGAATATTATAGAAAAAATTTGAAACCGCAAGCTGTTACATTTGGATTTTTAAAAAGAGTTCCAAGTGTTTATGCAAATGAAAACATTTCAATGTATGACGATGATAACGATCAACAAGGTGCCAATAGATATTCTTCAAAAATTGAAGGAGGGTTGAAATTATTCAACGTTGAAAACGTTAATTATTTTTTGACTGGAATTCCTTTTGAAGATGAAAAATCAAGAAAAATATACAAAGAGTATTTATACAAACAAAATATCAACATCATTGTTTATTTTGTCAAAGACTCACCAAAAAAACCAAAAACTCGAAACGTTTCCAAAATGATTGAAATGGAAAATTATGAAAGTTACGATAAAAAATTCGAAAACAATCAATCATTCACAGAATATTATGATTATGAAGATTTTTATTTTGAACCAATATTGAAATCAAAACCAGAAGTTGAAGTTGAAAATATTCATTTGAACAGATTGTTATCAAAAATGAACAAAGTCGAAGGGACAGAACATGTTTATGAAAATGTAATAAAAAATCAAGATCAAGATCAAAGTATCGAAATGTTCGTTTTCAAAGGATTTGATGATGATGGAAAAATCAAAAGTCTAGATGATTTTTATGAGTTGTATAGACAAGTTTTTAACAGGGTTGAAAACATTCAAAACAGTGCAACTAAAGTTGCTGATATTTGTTTACAAAGTGTCAATGGTTCAGATAAAAATGGAACATTTTTAACCATTGATGTTTTAATTCGAAGATTTTTAAATTTCCAAAAAACATTTGACAGTTATTATTTCAAAATCAATATTTGTGAAATGATAAAACGTTTTTCAAGGTTTCAATTTGGATTGGTTAGAAATTTTCAAGAATATTTGTTTATTTATGGATACATGTACATGTTTTTAAATAAAGCCTATCCAGAAATAGTCAAAGAAATAAATCAAAAGGAAAGCAATGAACTTGAAAAACAAGGCAATATCGGAATATTAACAGAAAGACATCAAGAAATATTGAAAAAGGTCGCAGATAGAATTATGAATCAATGATTTTAAAATATTAAATGTGATTTATTTGTTTTTTCCAATTTTCTAATTGTTTTTGTTTAAAATGATTTTCAATTTTATTGATCAATAAATTCTTGTTTGAATGATTTACAGGATTGTACAATTCTTTTTCTTTTGTTTCATCTAAAACAAAATCTGATATTGTTTTTGAAAATATCAAATCAACAAAAGGAAAGCATTTTTCAATGTAAATCGAAAAAATAAACCATTTAAAATGCAATGAAAGGGATTTATCGTTCCAACAAAATGACAATGTTTGAATCAAATCTTCCAATTGAATAAACTCTTTTGACAAATGATTTAATTTATTATGTTTGAACCATTCAAACCATTCATCTTGTGAAAAACAATTACTTGACTTTAAAAAAACAGAACAATTTTTTAAAAAAAACAACATGCAATCTATTATCAAAATCATTTGATTGAAATCTATTTTTTGATTTTCTTTGCATTCATTTTGAATTATTATTTTTTCAATAAATTTTTTATAAACAAATACATCACAAACATCAGGATCAATGTGCTCAATGTCATTCATGTATTTTTTTATTGATTTGATATTTTTTTCATCGGCACTGAACATTATACAATTAAAAATCATTTTTCTGTTTTCTAATATAGTTTGTTGATGAATTGAATTGGAATTTTGATCCATTAAATTTTTTATTGTTTGAAAATCAAATGCTTTGCAAAGTTCATCTTCTAATTTCTGAATCATGAAAATCATTTGATCAAAAAACAAATTCAAACGGAACGGAAAACACAACACAGAACTTTTTTGACTCATTATTTGAAAACACTGATGAATCGATTTTTCATCTTCTTTTTTGTTGATGATTTGCAATATATTTTCAAACAATGATTCGTCCATTTCCATTGCAACTGTTTCTTTTATTTTTTAACAATGTATTTTTTTCAAAACCAAATATTATTTTCAATGGAAATTAAAAAACAAAAAACAACATCCAATAAAAAATGTCATCTCAATTACAACAAAAGATTGTTGAAAATTACAACAAAATGAATCTCAAAGAAAAAGATGATTTTGTTTCAAGATACGTTTTGCCTAAATCATGTCCAACTCTGATAACTATGAGTTGCATATTTTTTGGAATCAATCAAACTAATCAATTGGACAACACCAATGTCATGTCCAGGTATAGAAAAAAAGTCCATGACAAGAATTACAATGAATATTTTTTAAAACATATCAAATGTTTAAAAGAGAACAAAATGGCGTCTGAAAATGTATCCATTCATGATCCAAAATTAGTGTTTGAATGTGTTGAGAAATTAATGGAAGAAAATTATTTGGATCAAATGAACGATGAATGTATGAAAGTTATGGTGGACAATTCACTGCTCGATTTTGATTCAAAAATATTTTTAAACAGATTTCGAAATTTTCATTATTTTTTAAAAAATAATAATACATTTTGTTTCTTGATTGCAATTTGCCAATTTTTCCATTTGTTTGTCGAGCATTCCGAATGTTTGTTTCATGAATTACTTGAATTGGAAAACTTTGGAAAAATAAAATCATCTGATTTATGGTCAAAATGGAAAGATGCATATAATGAAATTATTTTTGATTTGAAGTATAATGTAAAATTCACACCAACTAAGTTCATTGAAAATGACAAGATTGACAAAAAGACAATATTCAAATATGTGCACTCATTTTCAAAACAGGTGTTTTCTGCATTGTATTTTATTTTTGTAATCAAAAGTATAATCAATAGTTTGTGACGCGTGTCTAAATGTTGTTTGTGTTTTTAATTTTAATATCATCACATTATCATTTATGATTTTATCACCTTGTGTCATATTTATGTATTTTAATAATAAAATCCAAAAAAATTATATTATTTGTTGATTTACCAAAAATAATTCATTCTTTCCAAAAATGAAATCATCAACATTGTTTGCAACATTATTTTTGTTGTGTTTCTTGCTCACATTCAGTTTAATAAAAACACAAGAATCTAACCAAGATGCTGGCAAACGTATACTAAAGAAATCTGAGCTTGCTGCTCTCATATTAGACAATCAAAAAGATACTAGACAAACAAGAAATCTTGTTCAACATGTAAACAAAAAACGATCAGAACTTACAGATGAATTTGACGTCGATAGAGATTTTTTCAACACATTGAGAGTTCCTTTGGAGCCGACAGATTCTGCTGTTTCTGCACAATTCAACATATCAACGACTATATTGAATTACGCATATACTTTGGAATGTCCTTTCATATTACAATTTGAATGTTTTGAAGATTTGATCAGTGTTTTAAACAGCAAAACAGATAATGTTTCACTGGTTCTTAAAATTGAAGACATTGTAGAAGCAAGTTTTGATTCTGTTGTAACTTATTTATCAAGATTACCAGATGGTTATAAATATGAACATATTCTTGTTCCCTTGAAGGCTGGGTTGAACTATATATCTTATTCAGTGATTTTAAATTCAGACAATAGACCAAATGACCCCAATTCATTTTTCAAAGATGTTTTAAGATCAGTGATCACGGGATGTGAACAATCGGAACCAGTGAGAAAGTACATTTCCGATTCGAGGAATTATAATCGCGATGGAAAATTAATGACAAGAAGCATTCCTAGTGGAAATATGTATAGAAAACACGGGAAAGCGAGATTTTTATCCAGTATCGGTAGATTTATTGGAGATGCTGCCGAATTGATTGTGTCTCCTGTGGCTGGACAAGTGTCTGAAAAATTCGTTGATCTTGTGAAAGTAATTGCTGATATTTCTCAAAATCCTATAGATGGATTAACATCCATAGTAATTGACACATTAAAAGATGGAATAGAAAAAGTTTTACAAAATATTTCATTGAGTATAGCAACAATCGATCAATTATTCAAGATTGTTTCGCAAACGAAGAATCCTCTCTCAGCAGCTTCTATTTTATCAAGATTATTGGTTTCTCAAATTGATTTAATTCGATTCACCGCTTTCCCTTTCCCCGAATCTATAAATCCAACTGTTCCTATTTTTAGAGCAATTTCAAAATTGGCAATTGCGTTTTCAGATGATGTTTTCAGTAGTGTTGATAAAAAGGAATTGCAAAAAACACCCGTCAAAGTGATTCCGGATGTCAGTCCTCCAAGTAACATTGACAAAACATGTCTGGTTCCAATAAAGCAATTTTATGATGATTGCCTTGAACAAATTGGTTCTTTTGAATTTTGTCAAACTATTGATGAAGAATTGTGTAATAGAGAAGCATTACCTACTCCACCTTAAAATATAAAATAATAAAAATTGAATATTTTTGATTGACATAAATGATTGATTTTATTTTTTGATATTGATTGTTGAAAAATGAATCATAAAAAACACATTGTTGTGTTTTTGTTTTTCAAAAACATTTACAATCAAAATTATTATATATCATTGTACATATATGTGCACATTAGCGTTTTTAGAAAATGAATTTCGATTTAAGAGACATACAAAACAATCATTCGTTGTTGATGGAAATATGCAAGCATTTGAAAAAGAATTATGAATCTTTTGTTGATTTTTCAAAAAATACATTCAATTCAATGGAAGACTGGAAATCTTTTTGTGAGTCCAAATATATGAACAAACCAATATCCGATCATTTTCCGTTGAGAATCACTGATTCAAACATAACGCAAATTAATAATGAAAATATAAATTATATGGCAAAGTCCATAATGGTTGAATTTCATCGAAAACAGAATGATTTTCAGTTTGTCAAGTTGTTGAACAATACTTGCGTCTGGCAAAATTTACAAAGCGTTGATTTTTCAAAGAGTGGTGTTTGTATTACAGATGACATTGTGTTTTCAATTTACAAAAGTATGTCGAATTTTGAATTATTTTTTTTTTTTAATTTCAAAGCATTTGATGTTTATATTTTTAAAAAGATCAACATAGAGAAGACACGTCCACTTGTCAAATAAACTGGTTTAATGATGATCAAAATTCAAAAATAATGAAAAAAGTTATACTGGAAGACAAAAAATGCTGTTTATCATGGTATGCATATTATCTTCTTTTATACAGAACTGAGTATTTAAATGTTAAAAAATGTTCATTCGAATTAAATGATTATGATTTAGATTCAAATGATTATCGATTTTTCGAGATACGGTCACATGGTCAAAATTTAAATTGCAGAAAAACTCAGTTCACAACAACTTTATTTTATGTTGTTTATGAGATATTCAAAAACATGAACCAAAGTCAAACTTATGGTTCATTGAATCCTTTTCAACAATATAATATTCAATCACAAATCAAAAAAATAAAAGTGGATTGGTTTCAACTCATACCAAATCATGTGCCATTGGAATCTTTTTCCAATTTCCAATCATTCAAAACAAACAATCAGAAAACACAATGTGAAAACATAATACATCAAAGACTTTTACAAAAAAACTATTGTGATTCAATTTATCAAGGAAGTATATATCATTGGATCGGTTTATGTGAAAACTTTTTATGTTTCAGAATGAATACTAATTTATCGGATATTCATTTTGGAAACATATTCAATGACGATCAAAAATTAAAATACCTGTATCAATGGATGAACAATTGTCAAATCAACAAACCTGATGTCAATTCTAATCAAACAAACAATGAATGTCGACATACAAAGAAATGTTCCGATTTTTCAAAGAAACAACACATACAACAAATGAAAAATTATTTCATTTATGTTTCATTGAATTTATTATTTCAATTAATTTGCAATCCAAGTGGAACAATAAAGAAAACTACATGGGAAGATGTTTGTTTGAAAAACAACGAAATGAACACTTGGTTAAAAAGTATCATCATTAGCAAAACTATGACAAAAATAAGATTGAGAAATGTTAGGGATTTGTATGTGGATGATTTGGATGATTTTTGGAATCAACAACAAAATAACCAACAATTAAACACCATTGATATTTGTCTTTTGTCATCAGAAAAGAGTCATCATTTGGACAAGTTTTTAAACAAGTTTTCAAACATCAAAAATCTAAAAATGGACATGTATTATGATTCCATTGTGTCTTTGAAAACATTAAATAATTTTAAACAAAGTTTGAGGCATTTGTATTTGTCCAACGTTTCTGTGAAGTTTAGAAAAGAAAATTTAAATGAATTTGGTTTTAATTTACAAAACCAAAATGATCATTTAGTTTTGGATAGTGTTCATTTGGGGGACAATTGTTTGTTTGAAAAATATTTTGATAAAGACAATAATTTATTCAATCAATTGAAACATATTGAATCTATTTTTATATCAGAGTCACTGGAAAAAAATAATCACGTTCAATATTGTATTCAAAATCATTATGAAAATGACACCATGCAAAAAGTCACAATTTTGAGAAATTACAACAAGAAGAATAAATTAAATTTTTGATTTTATTGTTTGATAGTTTGATCATGATCCATTATTGTTTTGGTGATTGAGTTTGAAATTCTTTTTACAAAACGAATGCCGCAATATGTTGAGTCTCTCATGTCAATGATTAATGCATTATTTTTTTTAAATGTTGATTTATTGTATTCGACTGCAAAATTCCAACACATTTGTTGTTTTTCGTCTAGTATTTGAAGATTGAAAATATTTGTGGTTTGCATTGTATTTTTCAAAAATATGTTGTGTGTTGAATTGATTTTATTTTTCATCAAGAACAAAAAATAAAACATCATTTCAATATTTTTATTAATGATTCATTGAAAATAAAAAATACAAAAATTGAAATGAACAACATCAAAAACGAAACAAAATAAATGTTTGTTTTTTCATTCATTCTTTCTATGGTTGTTTTGAGTTTTTCGATATCATGTTCAAGTTGTTTTAATTGATTTTCCATTGAACATGAATTAGTTTCATTTTGTTTTTGAAAATTTTTTAACAAATTGTTTCCTGATTCAATTTCTTGATTTTGTTTTTCAAATTCCTTTAAATAATTTTCATTATTTTTTATATTTGATTTCATTTCATCAATAGTTTCTTTTATTTTTTCATTCGATATGTTTTGTTTGTGTTCATGTATTTGAATCATTGATTTAATCTGCTCAAATGTTTCTAATATATTTTTATTGAAAAAAGGAATATCCTGTGTTTTCAGCTGATTGATTTGAAATTGAATCTCATATTTGAATTGATCGATTTGCTGTTTTATTTGTTGATTAATTTTTTCATTGATCACTTGTCTGTTTTTGATTTTTTTGTATTTATTTTGATTGATTTTTTCTTGTTTTTTAATTTGAAATTTTAATTTTTCGATGATTAAATTATTTTTTTCATTCACGTCATTGGAACAATTTGATGTTGAATTTTCATTTGATTTGTTAAAAAATGAATTCAATTCAGAATAATGTAGTGACCCATTTTGGGATTGATTTGAATCTTCCAATAAATCATTATTCTCGATGGATAAACAGGATGAAGAATCTTGACTGATGGTTTCATTGTTTATTTCTTTACAATTATTGAACTGAATTAATTTATTTGAATTGTAAACAGACACAGACAAAGTTTCACGACCCATTTTCGATTGAGATTCACATTTTACTATTTTTTGATACAACAAACTATTTTTATTTTGAAAAACTATTTGATTGAATTCATTTGAATCGTTCGCTTTCAATAAAATCAAAGCACAAAATGTTTGTGTTTTAAATATTTTAATGATCATGCAAATGTACAATAAAAACATGTACGATTGCAAATTGTTTGCCAGTGGATTCTTTTCGTACAATTGTCCAAAAGATGGGTTTTTTTTCATAATTAAACCATGAATGTACTTTTCAACATCACAACACATTTCATAAATTTGAAACAATTTGTTCCAATTCAAATCCATTTCACAAACAAAACAATCAAATCTTGAAAAACAATTTTCCCAATTGTCATTAAATCGTTTCAAAAAATATTCACCCAAACAACACAATGGGACAAGCATCGAATATCTAAAAAACATATGACAACACCAAACAGATGGTTGAAAATTCATTTCCAGCAATGGATTATCATTACATGAACTGATGTCATTTTGTTGTTTTAGATTATTTTCAATTAAATTCAGCCAGAAACTATTATTTTCTTGACAATGCACCAATAGTGAATGAAATGAAATGACCATGTGTTTTTGAATATGTTGATTGAAAATATTCAAATCATTTTGTTCGAATGTTTGAAGTGTTATTTGTTCAAGATTTGAAATGAGATGGGCATTTTGCTTGAACACTTTGAAAAAATTACTTTTTGTGAAAAAATTAAATTCTTTGATTTTAAACGTTGAAAGATCGGTGTTTGAATTATTAAAAGATGTGGTTGTTTTTTTGTTTGAATCATTTTGTGAATCGATCAAGTAATTCGAAAATGAATCCGTTGTTTCAACTATTTTTTTAAAACAAAAAAGAAAATCATTTTGATTGTTATTGATGAATTGATGAAATTGTATGGCATCTGAATATTCATCGTATTTTTTGTAAATGTCCATTGTTTGTTTTGTGTTGAAAGACAATATTTGTTGAAGAAAAAATTAAAATGTTTCAATGGAAAAATGTTTTTTTATTAACATTCAACAACAAATGTGAATGATTTTTAATTTAGATAGCACTGTGAATCGGGATGATTGATTCAGCGTTTTTGATTTTATTTTGACATAATTCAAACAATGCAAAATAATTGATGGTTTCATCATTGTTAAAAACATTTAATCCATAATATTTTAATTTGTCAATCAAAACTGTCCTGTAATCTTTTACAGATTGAATCAAGGCATTTTGATCAATTTCATCAAATTTGCTTTGATAAGAAACATTCGCATTGAACAGATAATTTTCTTCACAAAATTTAGGATTTTTATATAAAAAGTTGTAATTGTAATCACCTATCTCAATTGGTTTTTTTTCAGACAACAATCTTATTAATTTTTGTTGTTCATAATATTCCTGCAATGCTTTTTGCAAAATGTCTTTTAATTTCAGCATTTTTTCACTTTCATTCAATTCTTTATCAAATATGATTCTCAGCATTATTGGAAATAAAAAGTAAACCAAAGGAATGTTTAAATTCTTGTCTATTAACTCATTTTTTTGTTGAAACTTTGGATTGTATTCATCCTCAAAAAAATCAACAAATATAGTGTTCAGTATAGTTTTTAGTCTTTTTTGATTCAAAAGTGATTCAATGGCTACGATAACTTGGGAAAGTGAATCGTTTATAGGCGCAGTTACTATGAGTTCTTTTCTTTGAAAAATTTGAATTTCTTCTTCACCATCATTTCCTAATCGATGAACAATGTCTTGATTTTGTTCTGCTCCTCTTAATTTTTTATACAATATTTGCTTTTCCATGACCGAATCCTGTATGTATTGTTTTTGTTGTTGATTCAATTTACCAACTGTTTCTGGGAGTAATCCCAATCGATCAAATTCTCTGTTAAATTGAGAATAATAATTTGTCAAAACAGTTCCATTGTTTAATTTTTGAAATTTCGTTTTGAAAGCAAAACCATATAGTCTCCAGAAATTGAGAACTGGAATTTTTATTTCTTCGCCTGACATATTTTGTTTTCCTGTTTGCAATTTAATTTTATTTTCATCCAACAAAAAAAATAATTGGCAGCATGAAAAAATAACACAAAATCAATTTATTTTGATTGATTCAGAATAACCACGTTTTAATTGAAAAATCCATTCTTTTTATTTTTGAATGATGTAAACTATTTAAATGAACCAATTTTCAAAAAACAAAAACATTTCAATCAAAAAACAAAATAAAAATATTTTTATCCATTCAAAAAAAAATGTCGACAATTTTAACTCTTGGTAAATTAAACCCAATACAATGTCATTTTCCTCACAAAAGTCCATATGTTCAACAATTGGAATCCATGAACAAATTGGTTGACGTATTGGAAAATAAACAAAATGTGTTATTAGAGAGTCCCACAGGAACAGGAAAAACGAAAACAATATTATGTAGTGTTCTGCCATGGTGTATGAAAAATAATAAGAAATTGTTAGTGGTTACAAGAACACATGATCAAGTCGAACAGTTTATTAGAAGCATCCATGAAACAAATTACACTCCAAAAGTGTGTGTCCTGGCATCAAAATCAAGAACTTGCATCCATCCAGATAAAAATTCATTCCCGAATCCCGAAGACGGGTGTAGAGAATCTATACAATGTAAAAACTGTTCAAGCTACACACACATTAAAAAATTAATTCCAAAAAATTCGACCATTGATGATATTGAAGTTCCAATTGAACCTTCCAATAGTATTTTTGATTTGGAAGACATTGTAAAGAAAAGCAGCGAAAAGGATTTGTGTCCTTATTTTGTTACAAAAACAATGGTTTCTAAATCAGACATTATATGCTGTCCATACAATTATTTAGTTGATCCTGCTATATTTAAACAGACAAATATCAAATTAGAAGATTGTGTTGTTGTGATTGACGAAGCACATAATGTGGAGAATTTATCAAGAACAGTGATCCATTTTGAAGAAACATTGGGTGTTTCATTTAAAAAAATGATTAATGATTTGAGCCATTGGATGACGGACAAAATAATAGGAAAAATTGCAACGTTTTTTCATTTGTTTTTAACCAATTTTTCAACATTTGTTAATTCATTGGAAATTGAACCAAAAAAATTCAGAAAAAAAACAGATGATTCACCAGACGAATATCAAATTGAAAAAGACATGCTTGTCAAATTTTTAAAAGAAGCTTTGAAAATATCAAATGAAAAGTATATGTCAGAGTTTGATGAAAATGTTGAACATTTAAATAACTTTATCATGGAACATGAAAAAGCATTAAATAGAAAAGGAGCAGCAAACAATAATCCATTCAGCAAAAAAAAGAGATTTAACACCAACATATTGAAATGGATACAATCTCTTCAAAAAACAATGAGTTTCATGAAAATGAACAAATATTCAAATTTGAGAGATTTTAAATATGTTGTCAGACAACCTCCAATCAGAAAACATATGAAAAAAGAATCTAATAATAGGTCAATTCATATATGGAATATGAACAGCTCTCTTGGTTTTCTTCACATAAAAGAAATGGTGAGAAGTTTGATATTTTTATCTGGAACATTGCATCCGTTTGAAAGCATCGAATCAGAGATGGACTTGAAGTTTGAAGTGAAGATGAGATTGGATCATGTTATTGATATGCACAAGCAAATGAAAGCAATTGCTGTTTCTACATATAATGGAGAAAAGATGGATTCCAAAATGGGAAACAGACAAAATCAAAAATATTTTGATCAATTATTTAATTTGATTTTTGACATTTGTTCGAATACGAAAGAGGGTGTCATTGTATTCTTTCCGTCGTTTTCTTTTATGAAATTATGTTTTGATAATTGGAAATATGATAGAAATGTCGACAAGTTGAAAAATATAAAATCATTGTTTGTTGAAACACAAGGAGCGCATCACAATGATTTTATAAAAATGCTAAAGGAATATAGAAGCGTTTGCAAGACAAAGAGAGGAGCTTGTATGTTCGGAGTCCAAAGAGGAAAATTATCAGAGGGAATCGATTTGAATGATGAATGCTCGAGAGCCGTGGTTGCAATTGGAATACCATATCCAAATATGAAAGAAAAGGAAATTAGTTTGAAAATGAAATATAATGATGAAAAACATAAGAAATATTCGGAATACCTATCCGGTTTTGATTATGTAAAAAAAGAAGCGTTCCGTTCATTAAACCAATCACTCGGAAGATGTATAAGACATATTAATGATTATGGAATGATTTATTTGGTAGATTGTAGATTTTCAGATCGAAACAATAAGAATTGCATAAGTCCATGGTTGGGTTCTCATGTTTCTTTTAATAATCACGCTACAGTGTCCTTTGTAAGAAAAGAATGTGATAAATTCTTTTCCATGAACAAAGAATCAGAGAAAGAACATATTGAAATCGCATATGAAAATGAATCAATTGAAAATGACAGACCATCTAAAAAAATCAAAATATAATAAAATAAATTTATTTTTCAATGTATTGTTTTAATATATTTTTCAAATCCAATTCTTCAATATTCACCATCACATTCAAATCATTGCTTGATTTATTTGTTTCTCTTTTTATGGAACACGGAACTTTGTGAAGTTTCAAATTATGAACTGCATTTAAAAGTTCATTTATTTTTGCATTTTTGATGTTGTTTGAGTTCAATTTTATTTGGTTCAAGAAATTCTGCTTTTCTTTTTTTTCACACAAAAACAAATAAGAACCAACAAAATCAGATTCCCGTTGAGACCATACACTTTCCCACACTGAACTGAAAATGAGCTGATTATGTTCTTTTGGTGTATTTATTCGAGTATCTCGAAGAGAAATAAAAGAATCAATTTCTTTTTTTTTATGTTGTTCCATTATCTTTTGTCTTTTTATGCATTGATGTTGATGTGTTTTGGTTATTCTTTTATTGTTTTCAATGTGTATTTGTATTAAATCATTGAAAAATGAATTGGGTTTTATCTGATACAATTGAAACTTGTTTCTGCAAAGAGGACAATTGTTTGATTTTTTATACCAATTGTATATGCACGATTTACAAAAAGTGTGCTGGCAAGTGTTTATGTAAACAGGCTCAACTAAAATAAAACTACAAATAGAACAAGTAACTTTTTCTTGTATTTCCTTTTGTATTGATTTTTTAGGCATGATTGCAAAGTATTTGAAAATAATTTGACTCAAAAATGATTTTTGAAAATAAAATTCATTTGAAACTGAAAAAAATGTATAATAATCACACAATTCAAAACGACATTCAATAAATCAAAAATCGGTTTTTATTTGACCATTGATTTAATTTTTAACACACTTTGTCTCAATTCATCAATCAATTTCGAAATATTTGAAAACATTTCACCGAAATAATCAAATGTTGGTTTAATTTTGAATGTTTGAGGATTTTGTTTCATCATCAAGAAAGCACTGTCGATGTTTTCAAAAGATTCCATGATTTCAAGTTTCACATTTTCATAAATTGTTTCCATTTGTTTTGAAAAATAATTTATATTTTTGAACAATAAACTATTGTCTTTTCCCATAGTGTCATTGTAAACAATTTTCAGTGTTTGAGAATTTCTATACAATTCAGAAATATTTTGTTTGATTGAATCAATAATTTCCTGTTCCAGAATAATCAATAATTTTTTAATTTTTTCAAACATCTGCAACTTGTTTTGTTGATTCATTCTTTTTGAAATTATTTTCATGTCATCCAACAAAGAAACCATTTTTTCTTTCAGTGGCAACATTTTAGGAATGGTGTTGTATAAAGTATCCACGCTTTCTGAAATTAATTCCATGTTACTGTTTTCAGGCATTGTTTCAACATAAGAATCGCGATTTGGTGAAGATGTGCTGTATTTTGGAGTAACTTTATTGGATTTCTTTTTTTCCATTGCCATTTTCAATCTTTCAAGCAACAATTTTTCTTCTTCAGGCAATTCAATTTCTTGTTCTTCTTCCTCATCTTCTTGTTCATCATAATCATTTAATTCATCATCCTTTTCATTTTCTTGTTCTTCTTCCTCAATTCGTTTCTTCTCTCTTAAATCTTCAATAATATTGTCATACAATGAATCTTTTTTTCTATTCTTGAGATCAAGATTCTTCATTTTTTTACCAACACTTTTCATAATATCGAACCATATTTCATTTTTTTGTTCTTTTTCTTTTTTCTTTTTTTCTTGCTCAAGTTGTTCTGGTGTTTTGTCTTTATTTCTCTCATCCAATTCTTGTTTTATTTTTTTATTTAAAAAATCTTGAGAACCACCAGAAGCTTTTTCGAAAATCGATTCAAATACTCCTTTTTTCTTTGGTTTTAAACTGATTTGTTTGTCCATTTTTATTTTATGCAAACAATGTATCAAATGTTTTTTATTTAACTTTTCAAAAAATATATCAAAACAAAACAATCAAAGATTATTGATTTTATTTTGAAGTTAATAAAACAAAACACACAAAATTACTTTTCTCTTCTTCATAATAAAAGTATTCGTTTCACATAAAAATATAATTTTTTAAAAAAACCAACACAAATGAACCAAATAGAATCATACTTGCAATTTGTGTATTCCGACTTAATTGATCACCTGGATCAAAGACTCACTTCATTGGAAACTCAAATTGATCAGATTGAAAATCAAAATCCCCAAACGACCACACAATTGCAGAGAACATTGATAGAAGAAAAATATTTTATTTCTTTTGTTAAAAATTTAGTTGAAAATTCACAAACCAATGTTTCCGATTGGTATGATTATGTTGCCGATGTGAACACTGAATTTTTTGATTCGAGACTCAGAAATTTTGCTTCTGAAATAAGATTTTCAGTCGAAGAAGAATTCGAGCGAGCGTATTGTTATGTTAGAAGAATCAGGCGTTTATATAATAATAGAAGAATAACAAGAGATTTATCAATAAGCAGAAGAAGATTTCTGTCCACTTTGAAAGAAATTTCTGCAAAATTATGCAATTCAGAATCCGATATTGTTGATTTTTTGAGAGATATCAGTCGTTCAAAAATTCAAACGACAGTTGAAGTTGAGGCTCAACAGGTTAACTTACAATGATTTTTGGTATTTTTAAATTGTAAAATGATAATAATAAAGAACTTGTTCTGCAAAAACTTTTATACATTGAAAAAATAAATAATTGCAAATTCAAAAAAAACAAATATGGTTTCCGATTGCATTCAAACAATACTTTCTAAAAAATATAACCAACGAAAAAGGCAACAATGGTCAGTCAATGGTCAGTCAATGACGGATGAAACAATAAGTGTAGAAAAAACATTTGAATCATTGGTTTTATATTTGAATTGGAAATTTGAACAATCCACCAACATGTTCATTGATGACTCAAGTTTTTCTTTGCAAAACATAATGAATGGTTCGACAATCAATGATGAACAATACATGAAACAATACATTTTATATTCGCAAAACAAATTTCTATTGACAGCTTGTTGTGTATCTTTATTGTTTACAAGTTTGAAACCCAAAAACGAACAATTTTTTTATGGATTTTTATTGGGAGCGTTGTCATTCGATGAATACATGAAACATATGGGAAATGAATGGAAATCACATGTTCCGTATTTTTGTGGTCATCATATTTCAATCATCAAAAAAGTTTTTTCCAATTTGAATATTTTCAAAAATGATAATATTAATGATTACATGATTGATAGTTCGAATGAAACAAAACTGGACATGCATTACACTTTTCCAGATTATGCTTTTATTTTCACATTGGGTTCAAATGTTTCGATGATTTCTAATTTTTTATTCAATGAAAGCAAATATTATATTGGCAATTTACAAATTCAATTCTGTTTAAATGCATTTAAAGAACACATGCAGACTAAATTTTACAAAACACATGATGTTGAAAAATTTTTATCAAACATGTTTGCTTATGACTTGAAAAACAGAAAAGATAAAAAAATTACAGAAAATCAATTCAAAGATATTTCAAATATTAACACAATAGTAGAAAATGTTTCCAAAACACAAATTGATAAATTGAAAATCGCAAAACAAAAATATGAACTGTTAAAAAATCCCCAACAATATTTTGAAGATGTTTCACCAGAAGAAAATCAAATGAATGAAACTCTTTTGTCTGTAGAAACAAAAGAAGTCAAAAATAAACAAGAATGTTGCATTCAAGTAGATGATTGTTCAAAAAAAGAATCCTTTGTGCAAAATAAATTATCCAGCATAGATCAAATGAATGAAGATATACTTGAAAGAATGAAAAAATGCTACACTATGATTATAAAATATGTTCAAATTGTTGTAGACATTTTGATTGACCGAGTTTATTATGCAGAGCAAGATTTTTCTGAAAGACAAAGAATTCATAATTTGTTGATCCAAAAGATAATAAACCGCATAACATCGATAGCATGCAAAACAAGACCAAAAAGACAATATTCTATGGAAGAACTAAATTATGCTGAAAATTGTGCATTGTTTTCATTGGATGATGGTGATTTTCATGATGCGTGGAAGAAAAAAATTGTCAAAGAATCACTTGAAATTATTAATCAAAACAAATCGCTGATGAATTTATTCGGAGAAAGTGTCAATCATTTAAATAGTCCAAAAGCTGACAATGAAAGCTTATTTGATTCGATCCAGGTTTTTGAAGATCGTCAATCTTCTGAATTTGTAAAATTTTTGAATCACATTGTGTGTTTCATAAGAACTTACAATATGTTGAGGAAACATCTTTCATTTTATGACTACAATCCTCGAAATATTTCTTACAATTCAGTTTTTTACAATGTATCTTCTTCGGATTTATCCAACAAAACAATGTTTACAAGTTATATTAAAGGAATTGTAACAAAAGACAACAAATATATAATATTTCCTGCTGAAATTTAAAATTGATTTTATTGTGTCAACCATGATTTAATAAAAAATGGTATATTTGTTTGACTTTTTCAAGTGTTTCCATAATTAAAAATACAGTTTCAAGTTTTTTCTTTTCAATCATTGTTTCAATAAATATGTTGATCATTTTCAATTCACTTTTTGTTTTTTCTAAATATTCAAAAAATGTTTGAGATTTTTTATCAGTGCGTGATTTAAAATCAAATGCCAATTTCGGGAGATATATTTTGTTAATGTACATGCAAACAATTGTGTTGAACAAATTGGTTTTTTCATACAATTCCGATTGTTTGACGCAAATTGATTTTAAATACATTTTGACATCTAAAAAAGTATTTTGGTTGACGATTATTTGATTCAATAATGTTTGATTTGAAATATTTGAAACATCTATTCTTGAGGGATTCAACAAAAATTTTTCATATATTGATTTCACTATCGGTAAATTGTATATTTTGATGCGTTCAAAGTAATCATTTGATAATTTGTAAGAATTTTTCATTTCATGATTTTTTTTTTCAATGTCGAAATTAATTCTATTTTCAATATAGTTATTTAATTTGATTGCATTTGCCAAAAATTGATTCAAATTCCAAAAATTGACACCATGCCTTTGACACAATTGATGAATCATCTGCATGTGTTGTTTGATTAGTTGTATGGTTTCGTTCAAAAATAAATATTCATACTTGGCATTATTTTGTCTTTTTGTTGAATTATTGAATGTTTTTTCACCTTTCATAATTTCGTTGGTTAAATTGGAATTCAAAATTGTTACAAGTTCTTTGATATTTTTTTTCTCAACTTGTTGTTTATTTTTTAAAATTTTAGATTCCTTTTCGACAGGGAACAAAATTTCTATTATCTCAGGATTTTCAATATCCATTTCATCCATTTGTAATATTTCATGTGTTTCGTCCAAATTGGAATAATTATCGCAGTATTGTGGGTCATTTTTTTGATTTTCAACTTGAGTTGAATAATTTTTGAACATGTCTGTTATAATTTTATCAATTACAAAATAGAGCAAATAAAAGGAATCTTTTGAAAAGAATTGATAAAAAGTTTGGTTTCCAAGTTTCTGGTTATTCTCTAATTTTAACAATATTTTTTTGATATCTTCATCTTCGGGTTCTAAATTTTTCAAAGAAATAAATTTATATTTCAGACTTATGTTGTTTTGGAAGTTCATTGCTGTATGAAATTGTTTTTTGATTTTTGTTTTTCTGTTGTGTTAAAATAAAAAATATCGAATTTGCATTTGTCATTATTTATACTTATAATAACCAACTCAAATAAAACAAATAGAAAATTCTATTCAATGATAGTTCAAAGTGTCTTAAAATATTTTGTTTTATTGGTCAATATCTTAAATCTTGTCAATCATTTTATGGGTCTGTGTCAACGATTTGTTTTTTTTCAATGATCGATCCATCAATCGTTTCAATACTTTTACAACTTTTTTCATTTTCAATATTTTCTTGCACTTCATGTTCAACATTTTCTTGAACAGAGTCAATGATTTCTTTGTCTTTCTCATTGCTTTGTTCTGTAATTTTTTCTGTAGATTTATTTTCATCATCCTGTTCACACTCATTTGTTGTTTTGTCGTTAACTATTTTTTGTTCAACGGGAACATGTTGCTGAAATTCTCTGTTCAAAATAGCATGATTATCATTTAATTGTATTGGTTGGTTGTGCAATCTCAATAAAACTCTTGATGCAAAATAAATGACAATAACATAAATAAACCAGTCAAATATCATTTTTAAAAGAATTGTGTTTTTGTTAAAATAATTTTTCTATTCTTTTAAAATTGTTAATTCAAACAAATTAAAGTTTTTATTTTTAAAATAAATCATGGACATTTAATGAAACATCTCATTTTGATTCTTTGAAAAATGAACAAGGGTATATTTTATATCGATCACTGTTTCCATTTCTACATGTTCCATCAGCATGATTCATTTCTGCACAATAATAATTTTTATGCTGTGAAGATTGGCACAAATTTTGTTTATTGTTCATGCAAGAATTAATTGAAACCATTCCATCATTAACATATTGAAAACCAGAAACCCAATTTAAAAATTCCAAAGCCAACGAATATCTTGAAAATAAACCAAATGGATTGGTTCCACACATTATTTTATTGATGCTATCAAATGCATAATCACCAACTTTTTGTATATTGTGATAATATGTTTTCATGCTTTGGTATGCTGTTGCTGGTTGATGATTTGATACATTACAATAGCCGAATTTTTCACCAATCATTCTATAAAACCAATGGGAATAAGTCTCTTCAGACTGCAATTCACATATTTCAAACAAATTGTTGGAAGCAATCGATCCCTTCAATGGTGTTTGTGATGCCATCCAAAATATGTTGTTTTTATTTCTTTTACATGAATGATTAAAAAAAGAAGCTCCTAAAATTAATCCTCCCATTGAGTGTGTTAAAATCATTTTCTTTTGATAGTATCCAAAAGTTGTTGCATTGCAATATAATTCCTGTAGTTGAGAATCATCCCATCCAAAATCATAAGTGTTTGTGATCACGAAATAATGATCGTCGCAATAAGACATCGTAAAATCTTTTATATTTCCCCAATAATCTTTGAAATCATCTGTTACAACAGTTTTTTCTGAATAAACTCCACTCCCGTGTAAATAAATGCATGTTTTTTTATTTCTTGGAGATTCGTTCCAGTGGGAAATAGAAAGTGATCTTTTTCTTGTGTTTTCTGTAATTTCTTTTTCATTATTTTTGTATCGTATTGTTTGATTCAACAGATTGGAAAATTCTATTTTTTTATATTGAACATTCAAAAATGCTATCAATATAAAACATGTGAAACCGAGAATCCAAAGTTTGATCTTCATATTTGTTAATAAATAAAAATCGAATCTGTTTATATTTTGTGGACAAAAACAATTATTTACATTTGATCATCACATCATTGATCACGATTTCAATTTTCAAAACAACCAAAAACGCATATTCACAAGTATAAAAATAATTTTTTGTTTCGTTCACACATATTTATTATGACTGTCGAAGATCACAATTTCATTGTTAAAGTTTGTTATATTTGATCAACCACAATATATGTGATCAAAATTATGAGTTCAATAAAGCATCACATTTTTTAAAAATAAACTAAAAATTATTATAAATATCATTCTCAATCAACTAATGTGATGAAATGCAACACATTACAAGACAATAAAAAACAAAAACTCAAAAATAAAATGAATACTTTAAATGAAAACGAGAAAATAAACACAAACTTCAACATGAAACAATGTTCAGAAAACGATTTAATATCAATAATGATTCAAAATGTTGAAAAAAACTCATCCCGAATGTCCTTTATTGAAGTCCTCCATAGTTGTTTGCCAATCATGTTGTCACAGGTGATTATTTTAAATCAACAAACATTGATTAGGTTGAATGACTCACTAGTCAATTTTTTATATTTGAACCAAATGCATTGTTTTGAAAGATCATTGTTGAACCAATGTGTATTTGATGTTTTCAATGATTGGATATCTATTATAACCAGTAATCAAACCAATCAACAAAAAAAAAAATTAATAATCCATCTCATTGTCAAGTATGCCCAAAACAACAACATGTCATTTTTTTCATTGAAAAATTTAACGTCTTGTCAAAATATCAACATGAACATATTGATAAATCAAAATAATTTCAATCAAACAAGCATAGACATGTCTCTTTTAATTAAACATGATCCTTGTTTCCATATAAAATCATCAAACCATAAAAATAATTCAATTGATTTTGTTATACGAAATTCATCTATATGCAATTATAAAATCATGGCGTTTGTTTATCAGGAAACAAAAATGTCAAGCATGAAGGTCAAAAGAGTGAAAAACATAGAAAATGAGATTTCAAGATTCAGTCAAATCAAAAACACATTAACATGTCAAGAAATGTATGATTCAGTAGAAGAACATGATTTTTTAGATTTTTCAAAAAATTTTAAAATAATATTTTGTGTTCATTGTTATGAAGGCAATGATTTTCAAGATCAACCAATCGCCCCAATCCTTAAACAGTACATAGAAAACACAGACTTCAAAGGAACATCTTATCATTCGTTTGATTGTGTGATTTTTTCGATTCCTTTTACAATTGAAAAATATATTTAAAATAAAAAATAACATTGTATTATAATTATGATTTTTATTGTTCACAAAACATTTCAAATTCGATTGCTTTTGACAATGATTTGATTGTTTTTTTCTTTAGTGCATTTTTTACGTAGACTGAATCCATTTGTTGAAAATCATTCCACGATGGATGCTTTCTTTCAATATATTCACAACAGCTTGTTTTGTTTTGAATCAAAAAACACAAATAAACCAAACTTTTTTGTTTTTGGGTTGAACATTTAATTTCTTTTTTTGAAAAATTCAACACTTTTTGATTGAGCACATTTTCAACTTTTTTATCTTTTTGACTTTCTTTTTTTATCCATTCAAAAACAAATTTTTTTTTTCTCAAATGGAAAGCAAAATATGTATCTTTCATATTAAAAAGATATTCAATGATCCACAAAGATAATGTTTTCAAATTTTCATTTTGAGTTTTCTCATTTTTGCAATCCTTGTCATATTGTTTCAAAAAATGTTTTACCAAATCCCACATGAAATTTTTCTTCTCATAATGATCTTCGCCAACATAAAACTCGTTAAAATATTTGACAATGAAACAAAATATTTTTTTCAAATCCAATCCACTCGAATGAATTAAAATATGAATCAACATATCTTCCATGTTTTGCATCAAAATAGTCATTTTTCCTTTGACATAATATTTTTTAATTGTTGAGATCAATCTGTATTCTGAAAATGTGTTTCTCATAATTTCAAAATGATTGTGATTAATTTTTGAAATCCAATAATTTCCATTTTTCATCAACCATTCAAGCACATTTTTAATTCTTTGAAAAACAATATTGGGATATGAATCATGTGTGTTTGTAAAATCAATTTCAATCGATTCACCTTGTAAAAAGTCGATACAATCTCTGTTTGGAATCGGGTTCATCAAAAAAGAATCAAAAAACGATCCAAATTTTTGTGTCCATTCTTTTTTCAATTCCAAATCAAAATCATGCATCAATTTGTTCAAATAAGCATGTTTGAAATTTCCAGAATAAAATTGTTGAATAAAACCATCAAACACCATTCCAATTTCATGTGCCGATGTGGACAATATTCCAATGAAGTCGGGTATTTTGTCCAATTTTCCTTTTGAAATCATGTCATATGTTCTCAAGAAAAGATAATCCAAAAAATAATGGTTTTTCGAATTAATGTGTTCAAATATTTTATCATCTGTTGATTTTATCATTGTAATATATTTTTCAACATTTTGATTTTTCTGTGAAAACAAAACTTCCTGAATCAAATATGCTGTCATAAAATGCAAACCACCAATTTTTACACCTTTATCAAAATTTAAATGTTTCAATACATTTAAAAATGAATCATAGTCATCACGTTCACGGAAATACAAATCCAATTGATCAAATAAATCTTTTTCTTTTGGTAAATTTTCCAATTGATTTTTGCAAACATCTTCAATATTATCAAACAAATGATCATTGTTTTGAAAATCATCATTTGAACTAACTGTTTCCGTTGGAACTGTTTTTTTTTCGCATGATTGACTTGTTTCACATGGAAAATGTATTTTATTTTCCTGTGCGGAATCACGAATTGGTTTTCTCAAAGAAATAACTTTATTTGATTTATCAAAAGAGAAATTAAAATCTGAAAAATCTTTTTGAAACATCTCCTTTTTTTCTTTGACTTTGTCTTGAAAAACTATATCCATCTGATCGGATAAACTTTCTGGAGCATATACAAGACCCACTTCGTTGAAATCTTTAAAATTTTCAACATCGGTGCTTGTGTGTTTTTGATTGTGACACAATGAAGCAACTGATTCAAATTTTCTTTTTTTCAAATCTCTTGTAACTGTTTGTTTGTTGTTTTTTTTGATCATTGTCATTTTGAAATAAATGCAAATAAATATTGTTTTTAATTTGTTTCATCAAAAATCCACAATAATCTTCATCAAACACCGCATTCAAATTTAAAATAAAAACAACATCCAATAAGTTTTTTTTTGAATAAAATGAATTATTTTTATTTTTTAACCTCTTACAACAGTAGACATTAAATCAACAAGATCATAATCCCCATCCATTTCCAATGTGTTTGGTGTATCATTGTCCAAAATCTCTTCTCCATTGTACATGAATTTGGGTCTGAAAATTGCTGTGTTGGGGAATTCCATTAAATATGTCCTTTTGATTTCATTGAATGGAGTGTCTCTTGGAACAACATAATCTTTTGCAGGAAAATTTGAGTATCCTGACAGTTTCAATAACACAGTTTGATTTTCATTTTGGTTCGATTGAGAATTTGATCCATATTGATTGATTATTTGAGACTGACTGTTTGCCATTCTCCAATCATCATCTTGGGGAATTGTCAATGCTGATGAATTTGAATGAGCGGGACTAGGACTCGGTGGATCGTAGGTTGGTGAAACTGAATAATTATTTTCATAAGTTGGACGATAATCTGGTGAAACGCTTCGAACACGGGAATAATGATTTGAATTTTGAATATTTTGTTCTTGTGTGTGTTGAGTTGGGTTGTAATTTAAATAGTGATTGAATAATGGAGTTCTTTCAGGTTGAAAAATGTTCATTTGTTGGGCTTCACTGGATTGAATTTGATTTAAATATTGATTTCTCAAGAAAATGGGTTTTATGAGAATCGGGTTTCGAAAATGTTCTGAACCAGAAATTCTTTGAGGTCTTTTACTTTGTCTTTTTGTGTTGTACGTTTTTTTCATTGTTTAATAAATTTTGGAGTTTTTATTATTGATTCAAAAAAATATTTAAAATCTTGCAAATCAAATAATTTTGTTTGAAAATTAATTTTTTTAAAAAAATAATAGTTTATTTTCATTTTGTCAAAGATTCGTTTGAATAAACAAAATCCCATAAATTAATTTTTTCTTGTTGACTTTTCAATATCCTATGGATCAATTTGTGTTGGTTCATACATTCAATGTGTTGAGGAGTTTTGTTCTTGTTGAATATTTCCAAGATCCACTTTAATTGTTGACTCGTAATAAATCCGTTGCCACAATCTTTCCACAACAACCCCAAACCTTTTGTTTTAACATAATTTTTATCCTGAAATGATCGATCCAGTTTAGATTGATGGATTTCAAATGCCTTTTCCTGTTCATTTTGTTTACATATGTCATATAATGTGTTGTAAATAAATATTAATTTTTGATTGACATGTGGTACCCTGTACTCGATGTCACTTCTAATGTGTTCGGTCACTGGGCAAAAGTTTTTTAAGGTTTGGTTGATAAATAATAATTCATCTTGTGTAAATTGATAGGATGGTGGTGGGATAATTGTTTCATCTTTGTAATTCACTATTTTTCTTTTTTTTGGTTTTTGCACTGATTGATTTTCAACATGTATTAAATCGTCTTCTTGGGCCCGTCCATCTTCTATATGATTCCTGCCAGTGAAATTGGGCATCATGTTCGGCAGTCTACTTTCATTGGTTTGTTCGCAATTAATAAGGTAAGGAATTTCGTTTCTTGGGAAAAATCGATGCAATTTTCTGCTAAATGTTGTTATATTGTTATCACACATGAAGTTTGCGAGTTTTTGATTCATCAGCTTGCAGAATTGTTTCAATAATTTGAGTCTTTTTGTTTTGATTCGAAAATCAGGATCATCTTTTTTCAATGAGTCCATCTTGATTTTTATGCTTTTTTTCAAAATGTGACTGATTTCGTGACAAATAGAAGGATGTACATTGTATTGCGCGCTTTTCAAAAGACAAGCCATTGCCATGTCGATTTCGTGATATTCAATAAAATAAAAACCAAAGTTTCTATAACACTTTGCAACATTTTCAGGCGTTTGGCATATTTTGAAACATTCTAGTGTTTTATGGAACATATCGTTCATCATTTTTTGTGCTTTGAGTGATTCTATTTGCTCAAATCGAACAAAAATGTAAGCTGGGTTATATTTTTTGAGAAATTCGTCTGCTAAACCACACAAAAGAGCATATTGTTTTTGTTCGAGAATGGAGTAAACCATGTATTTCACATGTTCACAATAATTCATTCCTGTTTCTATTTGTATGTTCTTTTTTTTGGAAACAGAATCATCACCATATTTTAAAAGCATGTATTCCACGATTCCTGATGCATAATATGTTTCTGGTTCTTTTACATCAACCAAGTATTTTTTCAAAGGAATA
>Ga0307934_1000406_pt1 | contig 32937 bp, 33 predicted proteins | sample OrgLakmetageno90_FD_201838 | JGI IMG/M metagenome (GOLD analysis project Ga0307934, IMG submission 201838) | Saline water microbial communities from Organic Lake, Antarctica - #90 | ecosystem: Environmental > Aquatic > Non-marine Saline and Alkaline > Saline | place: Antarctica: Organic Lake...
GTCTCAATACCAGAATTTAATAGTTCGACGATCATAACTTTAAATTCATTGTCATACTTTTTTACCATAATTCAAATATAAAATTTATAAACTCATAAAAATCGTCACATCAAAGGTAGACACTCCATAATTTAGAAAAAACGAACCATTTACAGTTTCAATTTTGTATTTTTTCGGTTGGTTAGTTTCAGATTGATTTGGGGTTAAAATACTATCGCTTGACTTTGCTTGTTTACTTTGGAATGGATTTTTAAAGGTGGGTAATTGTTTTGATTTCACTTGCCCAATTATATTTTGACTTAATAACGCAACTGCCATTATAAAGCATGTTTTTACGTAAAACTGTTTCATGTTAATTGATTTTTTAATTTTTAAAGGTTTTTTTCATCAAGTATTCGTGTAATTCTTTAATTTTTTTTGGCACGTCATATGTTTCGTAACCCCAAACTATTCTGTTTTTTACAGATTTTGAAACTATTACCAAGAAAAAATATAGATTTTCAGGTTTATTTATTTTAGTATTCTTAATTTTTTTTGCTTTCTCAAAAACTAATGTGAGATCTTTCTTAGTCATATTATAAACGATGTTATTATTTTCATCTTTTATATTTCCTTTGCGATTAAGCTTATATGTAGTCTCAACTCCCGTAAATCCGCCACCAGTTCCAAAGTGTATTTCCTCAACTCCTGTGTTCGTAATTTGCTTCTCTGACAAACAAGAATTTAAAAGCAATATTAAAATGATAAGTGTTTTATTCATGTTTTAGGTATTTAAAATCTGAGAAAAAAAGCACTTTTGAAACCACTTTGTTTTTCGCTTAACGTAAATTCTATTTGTCCTAATATTTAAAAGGACAACACCTATTTATTATAGACTCTGTTTTTATTGCGGGTGTTGAACGCTGAAACCCTACTCAAATCTTTAGCATAGAGTATATATCTATTAAAGGTGTTGTTTTATAATATTTTCGAAACTAACACTTTTGTGTATTTTATCCAAGGGACTTTTAATTAATTGCAAAAAAATGCTGCATTTAAAATTCTAACACAACGAAGATTTGCCAACACTGCTCGTTTGTCTTTTTCCTTGTTGGGCAAACGCAGGTTTTATTGATCTACGTATCAGTAGTTATTTTCATGGATACTATTCATCGAAAAAATACTAATGAATTTCTATTAAATCTCCTCGTCCAATTTGAATTAAATTCATAGTTTCTTTTAAATATATTCCAAATGACCTTTCATTATAAATGAATTTCATGTCAGGAGAATAATCAGTTACCAAGTACATATCTCCTTCAATTTTGTAAAAGTCAATGTCCTTTCCTTTTTTCGCTCTGATACCTCTATTGACTACTTTTCCCTCCTTAAGTGCTTCTCTAATAATTTCTTCATTTTTTTCGCCAGATGCAACTTTTGAATAGGAAGTCATCATATTCATCCATTCGTCACCATCAATTAAAAACCATATGACTTTATCAAAATTGATCCCATATTCATTAATCCAGCCAAAACTAGTAAAGCCAAATAAGACATATTTTTTACCTAATTCTGGATTATTATCGACTATATCAAATTCTTGTATTTTAAAACTAATTACAGACGTCGCAGATATATCTTTAAGTTTTTTTCCATCGAAATCCAATGTTTTTAGAGAAAATCTATTTTGATTAGGATAATTAGTCAAAAACCATTCGGTAGCAGTGAGTTCGGCTTGTTCTTTCATTTGCTGTACTGCAGCAATTCCAGAGCCAATTGCTAGTAGACCTCCGGCGGCGGCTATAATAGCACCGTCATCTTGAGCCTTTGAATTTTGGGGGACTAGAAAAATAATTGTAATCAGTAAAATAATTAATTGTTTCATTGTTTTTGTTTTTGTTTTTGATTAGTTAAAATTACCTGTAAAGTGCTTGTGTATATAACCAAGAGTATAAAAGAACCCGCCCCGATAATTCGGGGTTAAATTTTTATATTTATTTTTTCTCAATAAGCCTCCTAATAGTCGGGATAAAAATTTGGTGTTCTTGCAAAAGTGCCTTTGCCATTTAGTTTAACATACACTTACCCTATTTTTTATACATCTTAAGTTTGATTTCTAATAAAATATTTAGTTTTAGTTATTAATTTAAATTTATCTGATTTGATAATGTTTTATACTGTTGATAGTTTAGTTCAAATTAAGGCTAGCATTAGTCCTATTCAAATCTTCAGCGTAGTTTATATATCTATTAAAGGTGATTTTTATAATATTCTTCTAAACTAACACTTTTGTGTACTTTATCCAAGGGACTTTAAATCAATTAAAAAATACTGCATTCAAGATTATAACCCAACGAATGTTTACCTTCAGTGCTCACTTATCTTTTCCTTATTGGATAACCGTAGGTTTTCGTTATCTTCATGTCTATAGTTATTTTCAAGAACAATTATTATTTTCAAAAATAATTATTGGAAAAAAGGCATTTCTCAATTTGGAAAGCAGTTTAAATACAAGTACTTAGTTTTAATTCTTTAATGCTCCTCAGGCTAGTTATATTAAGGGATTACTAAATAAATCTATTATAGAGTAGCATCATTATCTATTTCAAAACGTGTAAATACAAATTCACACAAATTATAGCCGCTTTGATGCGTGTTAAAATGCATTAATTTGCTTTTAAACGAATTAAAATGCTCTTAAGCTAGTCCTCTTTCAGCAAAAGCAATCCCGTATTAGAATGTAGACGAAAAACGATACATAGGCGAGACTCCTTATGTTTATCTGCCAAGACAAAATAAGGCTCACCTCTGTTCTTAAAATAATACATGACTTTAAAAATGAATTTTTTGGACGCTGAATATAAAATAGTACTTCACTAATTAATCCTATATTCTTTACTGGAAGAAGAATAAATTTCTATATTTACTATAAGATTTAGAAATTATTTTGAGTTACCCTATACGTTACCCTATTGAATTGTAGCAGATGGTATGCCTTGAAAACATTGACATAAACTAAAGGGTGTCGGAGCCTCTTTCTCCGCAAAAGGAAAACCCGCAACGAAAGTTGTGGGTTTTTTTATGTATTGGAACGGCTTGAAGCTTTTGGATTTGAAAGCTGTGAAATAAATACTGATACCGCTTTTTTAGACGAGGCATTATTTTCCATGCTTGCTCAGGATTCTCTATCTTAGGGATCACTGGAAATAGTTCCTATTTCTTCGTGAAAGGAAACTCATCACTTTAAAATAGAGTGATCTAAGGGTTTAAAATGGATATTCCTTACCTCAACTTGTTACTCTTTTTATATTTATTTGCTCTTATGAGTCTCTTTATGATGCATCAATAATTGTTTTAAACTCTTCAAATAGTCCTGCATGACAACCTTATCAACATCAGGCTGACTAGACGCTGGAATAGTAATTGGGTTTTCTTCCAAAGATTTATAGAGTGAAGGGTAATTGGTCTCAATATTCGTTGTAAGCTCGGTTATCTCTTGTAGTATAGTGTTCAATTCTTTCATAGCTTCTCGTGTTTACAAATTTAAAGCTGTAAGGTAACACTTACTTTTTAAGAAAAATATTAAGTTGGCACACAAGTTCCTCTGCCTTCATTATATGTTCTGTAATCTTAAACACCTCCTTTCTATTCCTCCTAAAATCTTTTAAAAATTCAGTAAGCTCATCTTCAAGGGTTTCATGTTCAGCTCTAAATTAATGAGAATCGTAAGCAAATGAATTATCAATTAACCCGGCTAAATGATGTAAATGTTTATGTGTAGTTTCAAATAAAGAAGCACATTGTTTATATACTTTAAGCAAGTCAACTTCAATCTCTCTAAGCATGTCTATATTCTCGCTTTTTGGTATCCACAGAAAATATTTATCAATAAGGTGATGTAGAAATTTTAAATTCTGCTTGTAGAATAAAAGATCAGATTTCCAATGCTCTTTAAGTATATAAAGTTTTTGCCAGTCGGCTTCACAAATGTAACCGTCTTTAAGTCTGTGTATAAATAAATCGTGGTTGTTAAAAAAAATCAGATGAAATTAATGATGAAATCATTTAAAATGAATGGCTTCTATCATGATTAAAACAACTGAGAATAAATTATTTACTTTACAAAAACCTTTAGTTCAGCTTCTCCAAAATGAAGTTCATTAACACAACATTTAAATAATACTCTATTGATGGGGTGAAGTTATCTTATCACTTTCAAAACCAGTATAAGTCTACTTCCATGACTATTGAGCTTTTCATATATATATTTTTTTAAGCCTATAATTTCATCGGTTACATTTTAATTTTAAAACAGAAAAAAGGCGAGTTCTACCTAAAAAGTTCAAGACTTATTAAGTTCAACAACGTTAAAGTTTAACATTATTTTTATTAAGATTTAGTCTAAATAAATTTGCGAAAGTCAGTTTTATATCTATTTTTGCGCTTTTATAAGTCGACTATTTATACTCACTCTAAATAAATTTAAATGAAAAAATTATTTTTGTACCCCTTAGCCCTAACTTCTTTTTTATTCTTCTCTTGTGAAGATGATGATAAAATTCAAGACACTCAAAATGAAATCGCAACACCAATTGAATATACTTTTGAACGTAACGGAGAGTCTACCGTAAGTTTTAGTGGACAAACCACCAGAATCCGAATGGCAGAAGAAATGAATGATGCCTTTTTTGATCCAACCATAAGTACGGTCGAGTCTTTAAATGCTATGTACACTAACGAAGAAGGTGCTGATAATTTTTCTAGTGATGCGCTAAACAGTTCAGGTAAAAATATAAAAAGCAAAGTAGCCACTTCTATCGATTTCTTTGCTGCCAATACTGTAGAATCTGCTCAAATACAACAAGATTTTGAAACCTTTATAGCAGGCCAAGTAAATGAAGTCTTTCCTGCGTGGAATTCTTTAGCGTCGAAGGGGGTACCTGGTCAGATTGCTGAAGGCAGCACCGCTCGATACGTTAACGCCAAAGGATTGGAGTACGATCAAGCTTTTGTAAAAGGATTGTTAGGTGCTTTGATGACAGACCAGATGTTGAACAACTATTTTAGCACAGCTGTTTTGGATGCTGGACAAAATGTTGAAAACAACACAAATGAAGTCACAGAAGAAGGAAAGTCTTACACAACCATGGAGCATAAATGGGATGAAGCTTACGGTTATATTTTCGGAAATGCTCCTAACCCCGCAAACCCATTGCTTAGCGTTGGAGATGATGACAGCTATTTGAATAAATATTTGGGACGTCAAGAAGACGATCCAGATTTTGCAGGGGCTTCTCAGCGAGTATTTGATGCTTTTGCCTTAGGTCGTGCAGCTATTGTAGGTAAAGATTATGTACTAAGAGACGAGCAAATAGAAATAGTCCGTGAAGAAATTTCGGAAATGATAGGCTTTAGAGCAGTGTACTACTTACAGATAGCAAAAGTTCAATTTAACAATAACAATATAGGAGCAGCGCTTCACGATCTATCTGAAGGCTATGGGTTTATTTACAGCTTGCGTTTTACTAGAAATCAAGATACAGGCGCACCTAATTTTTCAAGTGAAGAAATTGATGGCTATTTAACACAAATGCTTGAAAGTTCTCCTGATGGCTTGTGGGATATCTCTTTTGAAACTTTGGACGAGCTTTCTAATACAATAGCTGAAAGGTTCAATTTCACTGTAGAAGAAGCAAGTAACTAATTGGTTTATCAAAAAAAATGAAAATGAAAAAATATATAATAGTAACGTTATTAACTTTAGGTGCTTTAGTAACGTACTCCTGTTCCGACGATGATAGTGTAACTTCAGATGAAGGAACAAATCCTACTTTTGATCGTGGTGTAATGTTAGCTAATTGGGCAGATAACATCATTGTCCCTGCCTTTACTGATTTTGGAACTAAAACAAATGCTCTTGAAGACGCAACACAAACCTTTGTAGATAATCCAACTCCTGTTAATCTAGAATCCTTACAAGACAGTTGGTTTAATGCTTATTTAGGTTTTCAAAAGGTGTCGCTTTTTGAAGTAGGCAAAGCTGAGGAAATCAGCTATAGAAATAGGCTAAATGCATATCCTACCAATGTCTCAAAAATCGATGATTATATAGAAAATGGAAATATCAATTTTGCACTTCCATCTTCGTTTGATGCACAAGGATTCCCCGCTTTAGATTACCTCTTGTACGGTTTGGGTGAGACCAATGAAGAAACCCTAGGTTTTTACACAACTCATACCAATGCTGAATCTTATAAAACATTATTAAATAGTGTTTCACGAACGATTCACTCGCTAACAGAAGAAGTAGTTACAAGTTGGACAGGTCCATTTAGAGATTCATTTGTTACAAATACAGCATCTTCGGTCAATGGGTCTGTAGATAAATTGACCAATGATTTTATTTACTATTACGAAAAATCTCTTCGTGCGGGAAAGGTAGGTATCCCAGCAGGTATTTTTTCTAACGATCCTTTACCACAAAATGTAGAAGCCCTTTATAAAGGTGATATCTCCAAAAAACTTTTATTAGCTTCTATAGAAACCACACAAAACTTTTTTAATGGAGAGCATTTTGATGGGACTACCGCAGGAGTTGGTTATAAAGATTATTTAGATTTTTTAAACTCCATTAAAGAAGGGGATGATTTAAGTGTTTTGATCAATCAGCAATTTAATCTTGCTGACGAAAAGGCTAAAACCTTAAATGACAATTTTACTATCCAAATTGAAAATGATAACAGTAGAATGTTAGAAACCTATAATGAATTGCAACGCAATGTAGTTTTCATCAAAGTCGATATGTTGCAAGCATTAAGCATTGATGTGGACTATGTAGACGCTGATGGCGACTAATGAACAACACGTTTACAACATATTTTAAGCATCAAGTAGAGGCCGCCCCTTTGGCGGTCTTTCGCGTTTTCTTTGGAGTGATGATGCTCTTTAGTGTGATACGCTTTTGGTCATATGGATGGATTGATAAATTATACCTTCAGCCTTCTTTTTCATTTAGTTATTATGGTTTTGAGTGGGTACAACCCTTAGGGATCTATACCTATGGACTATTCGCCATCTGTGGAATTTCAGCTTTATGTGTAGCCTTAGGCTATAAATATAGAGTAGCTGTTATCCTCTTCTTCTTGAGTTTTACCTATATAGAACTGATGGATAAAACCACTTACCTCAATCATTATTACTTTGTGAGTTGTGTGAGTTTTATGATGATTTTTCTTCCCGCACATCGTTATTTTTCTATTGATGCTTATCGCAATGCAACACTAGCTTCATTTACTATTCCTCAATGGACTACAGATAGCCTAAAGGTAATGCTGACGGTGGTCTATTTTTATGCGGGCTTAGCAAAACTGAATAGCGATTGGTTAGTGGAAGCTATGCCTCTCAAAATATGGTTACCTTCTAAATATGATATTCCACTCTTAGGTGATTTAATGCAACAAGAATGGGTGCATTACGCCTTTAGTTATGGAGGTACAGGCTACGATTTACTCATCCCTTTTTTATTATTCTATAAACGCACCCGCTGGTTTGCTTTTGCGGTAGTGGTTGTCTTTCATGTGTTAACCAGAGTGCTGTTTCCCATCGGTATTTTCCCTTATGTCATGATTGTGAGTGCGCTCATCTTTTTTGATGCGTCCGTACATCATAAAATACTTGCTTTTATAAGTAGGTTATTTAAAATTTCAAAAGAAAAAATAGATGCTCTAGCTTCTTGTTCAACAAAAAAATCAATTTCAAGAATCGCTCCTATCACTATAGCTGTTTTTTTATGTATCCAAGCCCTCTTGCCATGGCGTTATCTTGCTTATCCTGGTGAGCTATTTTGGACTGAAGAAGGCTATCGGTTTTCATGGCGAGTCATGTTGATGGAAAAAGCAGGTTATGCCCAATTTACGGTAAAAGATACTCAATCTGGAAAACAATTTGCCATAGACAATAGCGATTTTTTAACCCCCTTTCAAGAAAAACAAATGAGTACCCAACCCGATTTTATTTTAGAATACGCTCACTTTTTAGGAACACATTTCGAAGCACAAGGCTATCAAAACATAGCGGTATTTGTAGAAAGTTATGTCGCGTTAAATGGTAGATTGAGTCAGCCCTATATTGATCCTAAGATAGATTTAATGCAAGTAAAAGATAGTTTTGCACCAAAAGATTGGCTTTTGCCATTTAATGATAAAATAGAAGGACTATAGTCGAATCTTTACAGCATTTCTAAAAATGAGGCCATCTAGCTACAAGGATCAAAAATCATCACAATAAAACTTTATGCAATTGAGAATATTAATCAGTATTTTTTTATTAGTTCTAAATTTTCACGCTTTCGGCCAATACAGCATTTCAGGCACCATAGATTCCGCCATAGACCAATTACCTATTGCCAATGCCGAGGTATATAATATAACTTTATCTACTTCAGTAAAGACAAATATAGACGGCGAATATATTTTTGAAAATGTTCCTGCGGGCACCTATACTATTGCTGCATTTGCTTTTGCCTTTGATGTCTTTGAAGTATCAAAAGAAATTGATACCAATACAAGACTTAATTTTGAATTACAACCTTTGGGCGAGTCTTTAAGTGAAGTCGTTATTACTAAGCGAAAAGAAAGGATTTTTGCTTTAAAACAATTGAGAGATGTAGAAGGTACTGCCATTTATGCGGGTAAAAAAAGTGAAGTCGTAGTGATGGATAATCTTACGGTAAATCTTGCTAGCGGAAACGCACGCCAAATATATGCACAAGTAATGGGGCTTAATATTTATGAAAATAATGATGCTGGATTGCAACTCAATATAGGAGCACGTGGCTTAAATCCTAATAGAACAGCTAATTTTAATACCCGTCAAAACGGCTATGATATCAGTGCCGATGTGCTAGGCTATCCAGAGAGTTACTATACACCACCTGCTGAGGCACTTGAAGAAATCCAAATAGTGAGAGGTGCCGCTTCATTACAATACGGTACGCAATTTGGTGGGCTTATAAATTTTAAATTAAAACAACCCAATCCCAACAAAGAAATAGAATGGATTTCTAGGCAGTCTGTGGGGAGTTATGATTTGTTTACAAGCTTTAATAGCGTGAGTGGGACAGTAGGTAAGTTTAGCTACTATGCCTTCGGCAATTATAAAAATGGAAATGACTTCAGACCTAATTCTCAATTTGAATCCTTTACAGGTTTTGCACACCTAGGGTATCAATTTTCAGAAAAGACCAAAGCGGTGTTTGAGTTTTCCTCTTTAAATTATTTGGCCCAACAACCCGGTGGTTTAACTGATAAACAATTTGAAGAAGACCCAACTTTTAGTAACAGAACGCGTAACTGGTTCAAAGTAGATTGGAAATTATATGCGCTAAAACTCACTCATGATTTTTCAACAAAAACAAAAGTTAGCCTAAATATTTTTGCTTTAGACGCTTCTAGGGAATCAGTTGGTTTTAGAGAAAACAGAGTATCGCAAGCAGATGACCTAGAAGAGCCTAGGGAGCTTATTGTAGGTGCTTTTAAAAACTGGGGAGCAGAAGGGAGATTTCTTAGTGAGTACACCCTATTGAATGCACCGACGACGGCACTTATTGGGGCGAAATTTTATCAGTCTAATAATACCTCTCAGCAAGGCCCTGGGAGCACTAATAGTGATGCTGATTTTGATTTTGCTTTAGATGAATTTCCTAATTATACTCGTCAAAATCAATACACATTTCCAAACACTAATATCGCCTTGTTTGGGGAGCAAATTTTCAATGTTGCAGAAGGATTTAAAGTAACTCCAGGAGCCCGTTTTGAATATATTAAAACCAATGCTGATGGCTTTTTTAAGAACATCAATCTAGATAATGCTGATAACCCTATTTTAAATGAAACAATTGAAGAGGATAGAAGTTTTGAGCGTAATTTTTTATTATTAGGCTTAGGCCTCAGTTATGATGCGAGTAAAAGCATAGAGCTTTATGGAAATGTGAGTCAGAATTATCGTTCTGTAACCTTTGATGATATTAGGATAGTGAATCCTTCTATTGTGATAGATGAAAATATAAGTGATGAAAATGGCTACACTTTCGATATTGGTGCTAGAGGAAGCTTTGATAGATTGGTGCGTTATGACGTGGGTGGATTTTTGTTGCGCTATAACGACCGTTTAGGCGTTGTCAACAGAGCAGGGAATTTTGGTGGTGTAGAGCGTTTTAGAAGTAATATTGGAGATGCCGTGAGTTATGGTATAGAATCATTTATAGATTGGAATATCAACGAAACTTTTTTCAAAAAAGACGATTATAAACTCAATGTGTTTTCCAATTTGGCCATCACAGAAAGTGAGTATATCTCTTCTGAGTTTAATAATGTAACTGGTAACAAGGTGGAGTTTATTCCTCTTGTCAACTTCAAAACAGGATTGGGTTTTGGTTATAAAAACGTTTTAGGAAGTCTACAATACACCTATTTGAGTGAGCAATTTACAGATGCGTCTAACGCCGAAAGAGATTTTAATAGCGCTAGTGGTATTGTGGGAGAAATTCCTTCTTACGGGATTCTAGATACTTCTTTTCAGTATACGTACAAGCAATTTACACTAGAGACTGGTGTTAATAATGTCCTGAATAATAGTTATTTTACAAGACGCGCCACTGGCTATCCAGGGCCAGGGATAATACCCAGCCAGCCAAGAACCTTCTATGCATTGCTAGAATTTAGATTGTAATTTATAATTCTGAATACACAATAAACCTTCGATTCTCTAAAATAAAGATCGCCCTTGCGCTATTTGCTCATACCATTTTAAACCTATAATCTCGCAATAAATCGTTAACCCTATGTTGTTAACAATCCAATGTCTGCAATCGTATTTTTTATTCAACTTAAAACTTGAAGATATAGCGAAGTCCCAACTCTAAATAAGTATATCTCTCTTATTTTGAAGGAGGATTTAAAACATAGCGAAAACCTATAAATGATCTTGAAAATTAGTAGATTTAGAAATTAACTGATTACATAAAATACGATCATTTAAAGGTGGTTATGAATCAAAAAAAAAATTCAAGCGTCATTTCAGTTTTCGGATTCTTAGGTTAACATAAACTAAGTCAACGTCTAGGCTGCCAATTATATAGGGAATTAAATAATTATGAAAGACTAAAAATACAAGTGAAAATGAAAGATTTTTTTTACACTTACAAATCAGATATCATTTGGGCGGCTCTTGTTATTTTTTTATACATAGTTTTGCTCTTCCTTACCCACAGGCTTTATAAATGGCTCCTCAAAAAAGAACAAGAAAAGTTTCCAGGCGAAGCAACTACTCCAATTGTTTTAATAAAACGGGTGCTTAACATTTTATGGACCATTCTAGGGCTGATTTCTTTGAGCTATATTTTTGTAGATGATGAAAAATATTCAGCGCTTAATGCAGATTTAAAACTAGTTCTATATATAGGAGTATTGGCTGTTTTTACCATAGTTTTTGCTACCTCTACAAACCTGTGGTTTAAAAAACGTGTCAGAAATAAAATAGCAAATGATGAAGACCCTACCAGCTTTAAATTCCTTAGATATGTTGTGGTTTTTGCTATTTATTTTACTGGCCTTGTTCTTTCACTATTAGCATTTCCATCTTTACGAGGCGTTGCACAAACGGCCCTAGGTGGTGCCGGAATTCTTGCTCTTATTTTGGGTGTAGCTTCACAAGAGGCGCTTGCGAATGTGGTAGGTGGAGTCTTCATTATCTCTTTTAAACCCTTTAAAATTGGTGACATCGTAAAAATATCCGATACAATGGTTGGGACAGTAACAGACATTACGCTTCGCCATACGATCATCCGTAATTTTGAAAATAAAATGATTGTCATCCCAAACTCCATCATTAATAAAGAAAAACTAATCAACTATAATTTGAACGAACTCAAATGCTGTGAGTTTATAGAAATGGGTATTTCTTATGATAGCGATGTAAAACTTGCAAAGAAAATTATGCGGGAAGTATGCGAAAAACATCCTCTTATTTATGATAATAGAAGTCTAGCTGAAAAAATGGACGAAAAGCCTATTGTAAAAACTGCTCTAACCAGAATTGACGAATCCACCTTAAACATAAGAGCATGAGCCTGGTCTAAAACCTTTATAGACTCTTTTCAATTGAGATGCGATGTTAATGAATCTATCAAAGAACGCTTTGATGCCGAAGGTATTGATTTGGCATATCCATACCTAAATATCATTTTAAAAACAGAAAAGGGAGATCCTGTAAACGTAAGGTCTGAAGGCAAAACCGAGCAGTAAAACACGGAGCTTAAATAAGTAAAATTTGATATTCATATCCATTATCCTCCTAGGATTTTAAAAATCCTCTAAAGCGTTTTTCATAAACCCATGGAGATTCTTCATTTCTTGTGTTCCTTTTCGCTTTCCTAAACGCCCCATAATATATAAACTTACCCAAAGTAGAATCAATACCATCAAAAGTAAAAGTGGCAATAACTGCTCTTGACCTAAAGATACAGCAGTATATAACCATATACTTATAGCAATAATAAGAATTGCCGCCACGAAGTGAACGAACATAAACATCGTCCAAACTGTTGGGTTAGGACCAAATAGACCATGAACCAATGCCCCATTATCAGCATTCTTAATTATTTCTAGATGTAATTGTGGTGACCAAAAGTGCTGTTTAGGTTTTGGAATGCGAATAAAAATATGTGGGTCTACCCGACTCACCACAAAGTCAGTTGAAATTTTACCCGACTGTTCTAACCTATCAAGTACTATCTCTGGATTTTCAGCTACACTCCATTTAAATCGTGGCCGTAATATAATGTCATTCGAAAGTGGCATCGCTCTTAAATATAAATTTAAAAGTAAATCTTTTTTCTTTGGTGACAGTTTTTAAGCTACTCCTGATCTTCAAAATAGTTCTTAAACTGATAAATATCATGAAATACTTTAGGCTGGTTACTAACAGAAGGTTTCTCCCATTAAAGATTAATGCTTTCAAAAAAAGTTTGGCTCCCTCCCCTATTGAAATAAAGTACTATAAAACCCTATTTTTATTCAATTCTTGTTAAAAAGGTACTAATCCGATGTAACCGATACCTAGATTAGTTAAAAACGCCTGTAAAACCTTAAAAATAAAATTAAAAATAGTTCTCCCCTAGCCTTCACCCACTGACTTTGAAGTTATCTTTGTAAAATACCACATATCTTTTTTTTATAGATAAGAGTATTCATCTAAATCACTTTATTTGAGGATCAATTTTTTTGTTGTTTTACAGGGCTTATACTCTTGGAAGTCTTGAACTTAGGGAGACTAGAGTGTATCGAAGCTATCAGTTTTAAATCACAAAATACAACATAAGCCATGTATCTCAAGCATTCACAGGTTTTTTGTATATTCTGAAATGATCAAAATTAAAAGACACACAACTGCCCTAGCATTTATTTCAATAGCAATACTACTAATAGGTTGTGCCGAAACCAAAGAAAAAAATACGACATTAACAGTAACCGCTACGGCCTATAATTCTGTTGAAAGCCAGACCAAAAAAGGAAACGTAGGGTTAGCCGCTTGGGGAGATACCCTAGTCCCTGGTGAAAAAGCCATTGCGGTATCCCGTGACCTTATAAAAAAGGGGCTAAGCCACAACGAAGAAGTCAAAATAGACGGTCTAGAGGGCACTTATATCGTAAAGGATAAGATGAACAAACGCTGGGAAAGTAAAATAGATATTTATATGGGTTTGGATGAAGAAGCCGCCCTCGAATGGGGTAAGAAAAAAGTAGAGATCCAATATTATAGAGAAGAAAGTCTAAAGGATTAGAAAAGATAAAACTACTGGAATACAAGAATTTTAAAAAACGGTTCTAAAAGAACACTAACATAATACTGTCTAAACAGAAGAAAAATCGGCAATATCAAGTGAAACTCACATAAAAAGAAACAAACCAACCCAAAAAAAAGTTACTTCAAGTGACCATCAAAGAAAAAAAGTGCCTAATTTAATGTAAAACCGACCTTATCCTTTTTTAAGGTCTCTGTCTAATCGTCGAATTCTCTCTTACCAGCTATCCCGGATTAGTCAACAAAATATATAGCTGACTCCACTAAGCCTTCCTATCGTGCCTTAGCAGGCAGGCCATACGATGAAAGTTACTTTTTTGTGTTGCCTAAATAAATAGAGAAAAATCAATTAAAAAAGCTCAAAGAATCAGTTTTATGAATCCATGAGCCTAGACTAGTAGTGTTTCAAATTAAAGTAAGAAAGAGTTGTTTTTTACCTCAGTTCTTTGTTGGTAGGCGTTTTTTCTTTCCTCAAACTTGCTAGCGTTAGTAAAGACATACTCTTTTTTCAATTTTGAATTTTGTGTGGTGGCTGAAGCGAATGGCAAATGTGTATGGCTTTTAGCTTTGACTTGTTTATCCGATTTCTGTTATAACTCTAATTTTCTTAAATGACGCATTACTTCACGTAAAACGGTTTCAAAGTCTGGTAAATCTTGAATTTGGTCTGCCATAGATTTTTTCCAACGTCCTTTGTATTGAGGTAACCTTTGTTCGAGTTTAGTATGAAATTCCGTTGGGTTAATTTCTTTGTTTTTACATTTTTGCCTAAATTCTGCAGTGTAAAAATCAATATCCATATGCTGTACTTCCAACAAATACCAAATGTCATAAAAATCTCTAGCTTGCATTCTTTGCATGACACAACGTAGCTTTTCAACCAATACTTCTTCTAAAGAATAGCACAGTAATTGGTGTTCTTCTTGGTCGGAATAGCTAATAAATACTTTATTCAACACAGGTTCAAATACTAATTCTTCACTTCTGGAAATGTCAACTTTCACTTTTTTGTTTGCACCCAAACCACCAAGCGGACCAACATAGCTGATGTAGAAATTAATGTCGCCATCTTGATGTTCGTTATTATCAATAATTTCAAGCGGAATATTTGCTTCTTCTTTTATATATTCAAACACTTCTGCGAACCATTCAAAAATTTGCTCGTCGCTTACAGCGGTATCAAGTAAAGTAAAATCAAGGTCTTCTGAAAATCGGTAATCTTCAAAATACACTTTCTTTAAAACCGTTCCACCTTTAAAAACAATTGCTTTTGAAAGTGTTGAATGTTCAGAGACGCCTTGAAGAATCCAAGAAAGCATATAATCTTTTTCGATTTGCTGGTCTCGTACACCAGCTGCACGAGCTTTGTTTTGTATTTCTCCTGGTTTTATCACGTGTAAATAGCTGATTTAATGGTTTCCGTTTCTAAATTTTGGTGAATACTCCAACGACTAATCATCTTACCTGATTTTGGTAATTCGGTGTCTAAAAGCACGTAAGATGCTGTTTTTATCCTGTTCAGCTTAGGAATAATATCGGTCTCCATTTCTAATATTTCTAATAAAAACCCTAAACGTTTAATAACCGCTTGCGATTTGAAGCGTTCTGCATATTCAAAAAGTCTATCGAACTTAATTATATCTTTTGAAGTATAAATTGCTCTAGCTATTTCAACTATTCCACCTGCATAATCAGGCTTAAACAAGCAGTCAATAAATGTTTTTTCTAAATCAGAACAAAGGACTTTGTTAAAGCTATCAATCCATATTTTTTTAGCTCCAAAAAAATGGTTTTCGTTGTGGTAAATGAATTGAAAATCAACATTCTTTATTTTAATTATTGAAGGTCGAATTTGTTTTGAAACAACAATTTGTTCTTTTAGTGATGGTTGAGTAATCAAATTGTGTATTTGCAAGGCAGAGTAATAACCAATATAGTGATTGTCTCCTTTTGAAAGATGTCCTGCAATGAGATGCCAATCAGGCATAAAAGATTCCGCGTCTTTTTCATAAGGAATGATATAATAGAGACCTTTTTTTAAACGCATTAAGAGTCCTCTTTTTACCATATCACTCAATAATTCCTTTAAGGCACTATTGCTTAAATTAGGTAATGCATTTTCTGCTTCAGCATAAGCAAAACAATCTTGGTCTAAAGTATTGAAATAAGTCAGAATATTATTTGATTGAGTTGATATGTTTTTTATTCTCATAGTCTATCTGTCAGTTTAAAACTGACCACAATGATACAAATGATTATATACAAAATTTACTTTTTAACGTTGTTAAGTCAGTTTAATCCTGTCTAAAATGATATAAAACATAATTTATTTGGTCTGGGTGGCGGTGGCAAAAGGCAAGCTATTTTTATTTTTTGAGGCACGATAAAAATGAAATATGCTTGATTGTGCATTGGCTTTTTAGCTTGTGACTAACCTATGAGTAAAACAACAAGTTGAGTTATCCCCATTTAATCACATTATAAATCTAATAATTTTTTTATTGTTTTAAAAGTCTTAATATTAGAAACAGACTTTAATAAACGCTGAAATCTAAGAGCTAATTAATCTACATCTTAAATCACATTTTTAGAGTACAATCTATTATAAATATTTAGGGAATACCCTAGTAACACTTATAGATATGTTGAGTTATAGCTACTAATCGGCAATCAAAAATGTCGTAATTTATTATTTATGAGCAGTTTTAATACTTGTAAACCTGGTGACAGGCTGGTAGAACACATCCTGCCGAGATCTTTATGAAAGAATAGTGAACAAAGGAAAAAGCAAGGAACTAGCCTTCGTTGCCATAACCAACAAACTACTCAAACAGTGTTTTTTCATTGCAAAATCAGGCAGGCCGTATGTTGAAAGTTACGTTTCTGTGTTGCCTAAATAAATAGAGAAAAATCAATTAAAAAAACTCAAAGAATCAGTTTTACGAATCCATGAGCCTAGACTAGTAATGTTTCAAATTAAAGTAAGAAAGAGTTGTTTTTAGCCACAGTACTTTGTTGCCCGTATTGCTTTCCGAAATATTGCTCAATAATCTTGTATCAAAACTTCAGTCGGAATGTTCAATTTGGCGTTTAATTTTCTAATCATTTCTAAAGTCAGTTTGCGCTTTTTGTTCATTATTTCGCTCACACGACTTTTAAAACCAATCATATCTACCAAATCTTTTTGTTTTAAACCCATTTGCTCCATTCTAAAGTTAATGGCTGAAATTGGGTCTGGCATTCCAATAGGAAAATTCTCGTTTTCGTAGTTGTCAATTACGATTGCAAGAATTTCCAATTCGTCGCCTTCATCAGTTCCTCTTTTGGCATCAAAGATTATTTCTAAACGCTCAAGTGCTTTTTGATAATCCGCCTCGCTTCTAATTGGTTTTATATTCATCCTAAATTTCGTTTGCGTTAATTTTATCATATTCTGCGTGTGTTCCGATAAATCGTATCCACGCCAGGTGGTACTCAAAATTAAATTTTACAATTAGTCGGTAATCGTTACCTTTAATATTAAAGGCAATCCGATTATCTTTCAAAATACTTGCGTTTGGATATTCCGATTTTAGGTCGTTAATAGATAACCAATTTGATTTTTCAGTTTCACGATACCAAGTTTTCAACTGAAGTTCACAGTTACCGTGCTTTTCCCAAAAATCTCGTAGTGTTCCTCTCGAAAATATTTTCACGTCAAATTACTTATGACAAATATAATAAAAGAAGTTACCAAAATGATAACTTATGTGTTTTTTCAGCATTATGGGCAACATACTGACAACACAACAAGTTGAGTTATCCCCATTTTATTGATAGTATAAATTTAGTGATTTTTTTATAGTCTTAAAAAACTTAAGAGTCCTAACATTAAAAACATGCATTTAATAAACAGTGAAATCTTGGAGGTAATTATTCTACAACTCTTAGTGTTGCTCAGCCTTGAGATAACCGATATTTAATTCTAATTCAGGCCAAGAGATTGGGTATAATAGATACTCCAACTTTCAAACTGTAAGTGGCTCTTGTGTTTGGTTATTTAACTCAAAAGCAGACGAGCCACTTACCATAAATCGAAAAGATTTTAGTTGATCTGTGATCAATTTTAAAGTAAGCCTTATGTTATCTATACACTTAGCTTCATCTATAAAAATAATTTTGAAGTTCCCAATGGTATTTTTAAGTTGATCTAATTTGGGATTCAATACTAATCTTCTAACCCTAAGATCCTCTCCATTTAGAAAAAGATATTCATTTTCTTCCACTAGTTTATTGAATAAAGTGGTCTTACCTACCTGTATCTAACCTCTTAAAATAATCGCTTTACCAGCCCCAAAACGATTTTTAATTTTACGTTCCAATTTCTTTTTATCATAGTCAAGGATCGTATTCCCTAAGTATCCCATTTTTCAGGGATTATATTCCCTAACTAGAACTTGTTAAAAATTAATTTCATATAATCAAACTTCAAAATAACCATATAATCGCAGAACCTTCACCATAACACCCCTCCAAGATGGATGTTGAAAGCTAAGATGAAGTGTTAAGAAATGTAGTGTAGAGCATAAAATAGAGTTGCGAACAAATTCAGAATAAATTCTTTTCAAAAACATACAATGAATTTAATCCAGAGACCATTTATACTTAAAATAGATTGGACCAACTCTCCTAGTTTTAAATTTTGAAGGGTATACCCTTATAGCCTTGCCTTAAAAACTCAAGCTCTTATTTACCATTAAAATCTTTTTGTAAACTGATTAAAGTCATCGAATACTCGAGACATCCCTCCTATTTTCGCATAAAGTTAAGAAGCCTTAAGCCAAGTTATTTTTTTTTAATAAAACACCGCTTAATTGGTAATTATCATAACTCAAAGACTATGACTACAAAAAACAGACTTGTCTCAAAATACAATGTCCCAGGCCCTCGATATACAAGCTACCCTACTGTTCCCTATTGGGATGAGAGTAGCTTTACAGTCGACAAATGGAAAGATAGCCTACAGAGAGGATTGGGGGTTACACCTAAAGCAAAACATATTAGCCTCTATATCCACTTACCCTTTTGTGAGAGCATGTGTACCTTCTGCGGATGTACAAAGCGAATTACCAAAAATCACACTCTAGAACTGCCCTATATTAAGGCTTTACTTAAAGAACTTTTTATGTATAGTGAGGTTCTGGGAAATGGACTAGTCATTCAACAACTTCATCTAGGTGGAGGAACGCCAACTTTCTTTTCTGTCGAAAATTTGGAGGAATTGCTGATTGGCATTTTTAAGATAGCAGATAAGACGGCAGATTGCGAATTCAGTTTTGAAGGTCATCCTAACAATACAACAAAAGAGCACCTAGAAATGTTTAACCATAACGGTTTCACTAGAGTATGTTACGGTGTTCAAGATTATAATGAAACCGTGCAAAAAGCTATCAATCGCATTCAACCTTTCGAGCATGTAGAACAGGCTACAAAAACGGCTCGCGAAGCGAGTTTCTCCTCTGTGGGACACGATATTATTTTTGGACTGCCTTTCCAAACACATGAGCACGTCCTCCATACTATAAAACAGACCATTGCGTTAATGCCAGATCGTATTGCCTTTTACAGTTATGCTCATGTGCCGTGGATAAAAGGAAATGGACAACGTGGCTATAGCGAAGAAAACTTACCAACGCCAGAGCAAAAACGCTTGCAATACGAAACTGGCAAAAAGGGATTGCTAGAAGCTGGTTACGTAGAGATAGGTATGGATCATTTTGCCTTAAAAACAGATGACCTTTATAAAGCGCAACAAAAAGGACAGATCCATCGTAATTTTATGGGTTATAACTCTTCAAAAACCGATGTCATGATAGGTCTTGGAGTTTCGGCCATTGGAGATAGCTGGTATGGCTTTGCGCAGAATGTGAAAACCTTAAAAGACTATTATGAGTTGGTGCGAAAGGACACTTTACCCTTACTGCGTGGTCACCTTCTAACTGAGGAAGACCTCATCATCCGTAAACATATTCTCAACTTAATGTGCAGTTTCAAAACCTCTTGGAAAGAGGAACATCTTCAAATCCCTCAAATGGAGGATATCGTATTTAAGCTTTCAGAAATGGAGGCAGACGGATTGGTAGACATTGCTGAAGATAGTATTACCGTTACCGAAGCAGGAAAACCCTTTGTTCGTAACGTGTGCTTGCCATTTGACCTGAGATTGCAACGTAAAAAACCAGAAACCAAATTGTTCTCAATGACTGTTTAATTCTAATTTTAGAATTTAGTCAAAAAGAGGGGTTCAAAATGAAGCACACTTTTGTTCTAAAGCTGCTTAAAAGCAGCTTTAGAACAAAAGTGTGCATTGTCCGTTAACATCGCTAAACATTAATTAGCCGAAATCGCTTTGCCCTACCAATAATTATCGGGACTAAAGGATGTCGCTATTGTAAAAACCAGTAACTGACTTAGGATTTTTGCTCTCTTTAGGGATGGGGCAACAAAAATAAGCTAACCTTAGGCTAGGATTCTTACTCCTTTTAGGGGCGAAGCAACAAAAGCTAGGCAATCTTAGTCGAGGATTTTTGCTCCCTTTAAGGGAGGGGCAACAAAAATAAGGCAACCTTAGGCGTGGATTTTTGCTCCCTTTAGGGGTGGAAAAAAAAAACAGTCAAACTTAGGCGAGGATTTTTGCTCCCTTTAGGGGCGGGGCAACAAAAGCTAGGCAACCTTATGTGAATACTTTTGCTCTCTTTAGGGATGAGGCAACAAAAATAAGCTAACCTTAGGCGAGGATTTTTGCTCCTTTTAGGGGCGGTGCAACAAAAGCTAGGCAATCTTAGTCGAGGATTTTTGCTCCCTTTAGGGGCGGGGCAAGAAAAATCAGGCAACCTTAGGCTAGGATTCTTATTCCTTTTAGGGGCGGGGCAACAAAAATAAAGCAACCTTAGGTGAGTACTTTTGCTCCCTTTAGGTGCGGGGCAACAAAAATAAGGCAATCTTAGTCGAGGATTTTTGCTCTCTTTAGGGGCTGGGCAAAAAAAATCAGTCAACCTTAGGCGAGTACTTTTGCTCTCTTTAGGGGCGGTGAAACAAAAGCTAGGCAATCTTAGTCGAGGATTTTTGCTCCCTTTAGGGGCTGGGCAAAAAAAATCAGTCAACCTTAGGCGTGGATTTTTGCTCCCTTTAGGGTGGGGCAACAAAAGCTAGGCAATCTTAGTCGAGGATTTTTGCTCCCTTTAGCGGCGGGGCAACAAAAGCTAGGCAATCTTAGTCGAGGATTTTTGCTCCCTTTAGGGGTGGGACAACAAAAATTAAGAGATGAGAAAGCTGCTTTTTTAGTGGAGCTTCACTCTTTTTGGTGCTTTTCTATATCTTTATCGCGCAATCGTTTAGTTCTTAGCTTGGGTTCTTTTCCTTTGCTGATTTTATAGATAAGGAATGTTGCATTGCCTATAAGGACAATACCCTAAACACCACATTCTACCCCTCCCTGACCATCAGTCTCGAAGTACTAGTGTAGATAATACCATGCTTATGGATTTGAATTTGTATGCTTAGATTCTTTTGTCGTCTCTGTATTGGGAGCCTTTTTGTCGCTGCTTGCAAGACTAAAAATTACGGCTACAATAAGGATACAAACCACAGCAAAAATAGCAATCATGATGGTTCCTAGCCCCCAATTAACAAGTGGTAAAAAATATGTGTTCATAAGAAAATATTTTAAGTTTATAAGTAAAAAATTAATGACAAGATTGTTCTGCAGATACCTGCTCTATAGACACCATTTCTGCAGGAGATATATAAGGAATTCCAAGACCTAATCCTCTCAAAATAAAAAGCACTCCAACAATCACAACAAATACAGGTATCACCTTCAAAATGCGTTGTTTGAAAGTAGCGTTTAAGAAATTGCCTAAATAGGTTGCTGTTGTCATGAGAGGGATAGTTCCCAACCCAAAAAACACCATATACACTCCCCCTTCAATAGCACTTCCTGCAGCAATGCTAGCGAAAACAGCCATATAGACCAAACCACAAGGTAAAAATCCATTTAAGAAACCAATGGTAAAGAAACTATCCATCGACTTCCGCTTCAATTCTGCCCCAAGAGCACTTTTCACTTTACCTACCCATTTGTACATAAAGGAAGAGCCATTATAACGCCCAAATAATTTTGAAGGTACTAGAATTGCTAATATCATCAAGACCCCAACAGCAACGGAAATGTACTGCTGGAATCCAAATAGATCGAGGCGTCTGCCCAAGAAACCAAACAGCAACCCAATAGTACCATAAGTCAATAATCTTCCGGCATGATAGCTCATTATTTGCAGCACGCGTTTTACGGGATTATGACGATCCACGGGTAGCATAAACGCAATAGGGCCGCACATTCCCACACAGTGAAAACTTCCTAACAAACCGAATATGAGTGCTGAAATCAACATACCTAATAGGTTATCTCCTTTTTAAAACGAAATTTTTTCCCTTCATACTCCCAATCTATCGTAATATTCCATCTTCCTTCTAGCAAGAATTCATCAGGAATAAGAAAATTGGAATCTGTAAGTTCTAGTGGAAGTTCAAAATCCAGTTTTTTGCTGGATGTTCTGTAAAGGAATACAGTGCCTTCTATGTTCTTAGGATCGTAGCTTTCTGGAAACTCAAGCAAGTAACCCTTCGTATTTTTCTGTCCTGTAATCTGCTCTTCCATAGCCACAGAATTCTGCCGTGCATAGATATCCTCTTGCAACTCCATTTCTTTTTGGTAATACCCATCGGTAACCAAATCATGCTCAAGATTATGATCGGTCGTCATTTTATACACCAAGACGAGAATGAAACCTATAAAAAGCACCATTCCAATGACTAGTCCTGTTCCCCAATTTATTTTCATAATTTCTATTTTTTAGTATGTTGCTTTTCAGCATCGAGTTTTGAGCTCATCCCTTTAGCCTTACATGAAGGATTCTTTCCTGATTGACCATTTTTGCAGCCTTGGCAGCAATCCTTCTTAATCTGTTCCTTCATCCTGATTTAATTTATATTGACTTAATTTATACTGTTTTGGGCGTGCCCTTTTTTCGCAAAAGCATCAAAAAGGTCGGGCTATACGCTGCAAGTCCTCGCTCTCCAGAAAGCCTTCAGGAGAGCTGTGGGCTTTCCTCTACTATCCCTCACACATTTTAAAACCCCAAATTACTTATAAGTCCGCGGTCCTAAAAAGGCTGTTCGCGTCGTTTCAATCTGTTCATCTCCGCTAAATACTGCTATAACAACTTTATCCTTATCACCGCTCAATGAACCCGCCTTCAATTCAACAAAAAGCGTCCCTTCTGCCATACCTCCAGCAGGAATTGTAAAGGTGTCACGGCTTACTATTTCAACGCTTCCCTTATGAGACATCAACTCAAAACGCACATCTTCAATATCCGCATTCGTTTTATTAATGATTTTATAGGTGTACACATTGCTTATGAGGTTGTCTGCTTTATATTCATAAAGTTGTCCGGGTAGTCTAAAGATATCTGCCTCTACGTCGTTACGTAAAAAAAGCATCCCTACCAGCACCGAAACCAATATCCCCAAGACCACTGTATACCCTTTTAAACGCGGAGTAAATTCAAATTTTGTTTTCTTTTCTATATTCTCCTCACTAGCATAGCGAATTAGACCTTTAGGCAAATCCACCGCTTCCATTATAATATTACAGGCATCTATACAGGCTGTACAGTTAATGCATTCTAGTTGAGTACCATTTCTTATATCTATTCCAGTAGGACATACATCCACACATTGATGACAATCTATACAATCCCCTTTTCCCGAAGCTTCGCGATCTTCTTTTTTCTTAAATTTGGCGCGCCCCTCTTCCTTTTCTCCACGCTTATGATCGTAGGCAACAACAATGGATTTATTATCGAGCAAGGCGCCCTGCAGCCTTCCGTAAGGACAAACGATGATACACACCTGTTCTCTAAACCAGGCGAATACAAAATAAAATACTCCTGTAAAGATCACTAGCGAAACCAAAGTACTTAAATGTTCCATGGGTCCATCTGTGATATATCGTATTAGGCGATCACTCCCTATGAGGTAGGCCAAGAAAACATTGGCAATTAAAAAGGAAATCACAAAAAAGACAAACCATTTCAAAGAACGCTTACGGATCTTCTCTTTATTCCAGGGCATTTTTGCGAGACGCTTCTGCTTACCTCGGTCCCCATCTATCCAATATTCAATCCTACGGAATACCATTTCCATAAAAATAGTTTGTGGACAGACCCAACCGCAGAAAAGTCTACCAAAGGCGACGGTGAAGAGAATAATGAAAACAACTCCGGTAAGCATCATGATCACAAAAATGTAAAAATCCTGAGGCCAAAACGGAAACCCAAAAATATTGAACCGCCGTTCTAAAACATTAAATAGCAAAAATTGATGCCCGCCAATTTTAATAAAGGGTGCAGCGAATAAGAAAGCTAAAAGCACATGACTCACATATTTTCGGTATTCGTACCATTTACCAACGGGTTTTTTTGGAAATATCCAGGCTCTGTCTCCTTCTTCATTCAACGTTCCGATGGTATCTCTAAAATTATCCTTGCCTTGTTCTGCCATTAGTTTATGTTTTGCCGGTATAGATCAGCATTTACATTTTGATCTTTTGGAGCTTTATAGTGTTAATCGTTAAGGTTGCCTATTTCTCAGTTAAAAAAAGTAGAACTATGGCATCGTCCCAGGCCACAAGACTGTGTCTTAGGTTCATAGGAATATCATAACTTTCAAAACAAGCATAACGTCTACTCTCTGTTTCAGTATTAAAATCAATTTCACCTTGTACCACCATTAATTTAGCTTTACAAGGAGCTAAGTGTTCTGCCAATTCCACTCCACGTCCTAAACCTATAGCAATGACGGTCGTATCTCCTTCTTCATAAATAGTTTTCATGACGGGCTGATCACTTACTTTTAAATTTTCCGCTACTTCTTTCATCTTTAGACTTCAGTATTACTCTTCTTTAACCACATCTCCAGTCACAGGCTGATCTTCTATCATCACCTCAACTTCTTTGTCGTCTTTAACGTTCACCTCTACCTCTTCTACAGGTGCCGACGGGTCTACCCAAATTTCACCTTCTGGTTCTTTTGGGTCTGCAGGATTGGTTCCATGTAAGCTCAAGACATAGCTAGCTACCTGTGCCATTTCAGCAGGCTTCAATTCAGCCTTCCAAGACACCATGCCTTTACCAGCACGACCACCTTCAGAAATAACCTCAAATACATTTTTTATTCCTCCGCCTAATATCCAATGGTCATCGGTAAGGTTTGGACCTATACCACCGCCGCCATCTGCCTTGTGGCAAGCGACGCAATTACCAGTAAAAATACCCCTACCAGCATCTAAATCACTAGCTTCAGTAAGTCTTACGACTGTATTTATATCGATGAGATCCTTTGCTGTCTTTTTATAGTCTTCAATTTCAATTTTTGCTTCGGCTAGTGCAATTTGATATTCTTCAATTTGATCGGTGCCGTCAAAAACATGGTAATTAACCATATAAGCAATAGCAAAAATGATAGTTGCATAAAATCCATAAACCCACCATGGTGGTAATTTGTTATCCAGCTCCCGAATACCATCATAGTTATGATCCAAAACAATCTCACCTTCTTCTTCTACAGGTTTAGTTCCCAGCAGATTTTTGTAAGTGGTCTTAATCCAACTGAACTGGTTTTCTTTGGCCAGAGCGAGGTCCTCATCGTATTTTGCTTGCTTTTCAGGTTTTAAACTTCTATACAATATGCTACTTAGTGCTGCAATACAGACTTCTCCTGCAATGTAAATAAGCATGAGTATTCCGAATGCTCCCCACAACCAAGGTTTCTCTATAAATATAGAAGCCTCCCCTGTTGTCCCAATATAATGCAGGAATAAAAATCCAAAAATTGCAAAACCTACTATTCTTAAAAATGCTGCTGTCTTCATAAGATGTCATCTTTTGGGTTATTCTCTAATGGGATATTACTTACTTCCTCAATATGCTCCTTTTTGGTAGTGAATACCCACCAGAAAAGAGCAACAAAAAAGACGAAGAATATGACTAAGGAAATGATAGGGTAGATCTCTACCCCATCTATATTTTCCAAATTACCTTTTATATATTTCAACATAATTATTGGTTTTCGGTTAATGTGACTTCGTCTGGAGACTTAATTTTAAGATCCGTTCCCAAACGTTGCAGGTAAGCGATAAGAGCAACCACTTCACGGTTACGCATTTCCACAAAATCTTCTCCATTTTCTGCGGCATACTTTTTATCGGCTTCATACGTTTTTACAAAATCGGGATCTGAATATAGATTTTCCTCAATTTGCGCGCCTTGTTCTAACATCCATTCTTGAGCACGCTCCACCTCTTCCAAGCTATAAGGAACTCCAAGTGTGATCATGGCTTCCATTTTGTCCTCCGTCTGACTCTTATCAAGTTTGCTGTTGATGAGCCATTTATAGGATGGCATTATAGAACCCGATGAGGTGCTTTGCGGATCGTAGAAGTGATTTAAGTGCCAGTTGTCACTGTATTTTCCACCAACACGAAATAGATCTGGGCCTGTTCGCTTACTTCCCCATAGGAACGGATGATCGTAGACATATTCTCCAGATCTAGAATAATCTCCATAGCGTTCTACTTCACTTCGGAAGGGACGTATCATCTGCGAATGGCAGGACACACAACCTTCTCGGATATAAAGATCTCGACCTTCAAGTTCTAAAGGCGTATAAGGTTTTACTGTAGATATAATGGGAACATAATCATCTACAATTAGTGAGGGTATAATTTGTACCATACCTCCTATTAAAATAGCGATAGTCGCAAAAATGGTTAGTTTCACTGGTCGTCTTTCCAACCAAGTGTGGTAACCTTCTTTAGCAGTACGTTTTCTAGTGACTCTTTGTAGTGGTTCAGCTTCCGCTAATTCGTCGGTAACTTCGCCTCCTTGTCTTACGGTTCTTACAACATTATAAAGCATAACAAAGGCTCCTAGAATATAGAGAGTTCCCCCTATTGCTCGCATCCAATACATAGGAATAATTTCGTTGAGTGTTTCCAAAAAGTTACCATACATAAGGGTTCCATCTGGGTTGAATTGCTTCCACATAGAGGCTTGTACAAACCCTGCAACGTACATTGGTAAGGCGTACATAATAATACCTAAGGTCCCCACCCAAAAGTGAACATTGGCTAATTTGATAGACCATAACGACGTTTTGAAAAGTCTAGGCACCAGCCAATAAATCATACCAAAAGTCAAGAATCCATTCCAGCCTAAGGCGCCCACGTGAACGTGTGCAATGATCCAGTCGCTGTAGTGAGCGATGGCGTTTACATTTTTAAGCGAAAGCAAAGGACCTTCAAAAGTTGCCATACCATAACAGGTAATAGCCACTACCATAAATTTAAGAACTGGATCGGTACGCACTTTATCCCAAGCTCCACGTAAGGTTAAAAGCCCATTTATCATACCACCCCAAGACGGAGCAATAAGCATTATAGAAAAAGCGACACCCAGATTTTGTGCCCAATCTGGTAATGAAGTATATAACAAGTGGTGAGGTCCTGCCCAGATATAGATAAAAATCAACGACCAAAAGTGAACGATAGAAAGTTTGTAAGAATATACAGGTCTATTTGCCGCTTTAGGGACAAAGTAATACATCAAGCCAAGGAAAGGAGTAGTGAGGAAGAATGCAACCGCATTGTGTCCATACCACCATTGTACCAAAGCATCTTGAACTCCTGCGTAGACCGAGTAACTTTTTAAAATGCTAATAGGCAACTCTACACTATTTATAATATGAAGAACAGCCACGGTCACAAAAGTTGCTAAGTAAAACCAAATCGCTACATAGAGATGACGCTGTCTTCTTTTTAAAATAGTCCCGATTAGGTTGGCGCCAAACGCTACCCAGATTATTGCAATGGCAATATCAAAAGGCCATTCTAGCTCTGCATACTCTTTTGAAGTTGTATAACCTAATGGTAAAGTGATTGCTGCACCAACTATAATGGCTTGCCAACCCCAATAGTTAAGGTTACTCAACCAATCTTTCCACATACGCGCTTTTAATAACCGCTGTGATGAATAATAAACCCCAGCAAAGATAGCATTACCTACAAAGGCGAAGATGACGGCATTGGTATGAAGTGGACGTAACCGTCCAAAACTCAACCACGAAATTCCGTCTGTTATGTTGGGAAATAAAAACATAAAGGCTAGCAATAGTCCAACGGACATTCCTACAATACCCCAAAATATGGTGGCATTTACGAACTTCTTCACGATCTTATTATCGTAGTAAAATTGTTCTGTTTGCATATTCTATTAGTTAATGAATTAAGTTGATTTTGATATTAAGTCCTTGGTTTTGAAATATAAATTCCTCAACACCTCTCTCTTATTTAGGAGGAGTAGTATTGGATTTGTTTGATCCTTTTTTTGATTCTTCTCCGTTTAGCTTTACTTTTTGAGTTTTAGTCTTTACCAATTCATTATCAAAAAGCATACGTACTGAAGGAGTATAGGTGTCATCATACTGCCCCTTTTTTACAGAATATACAAAAGCGATAAAAAAAATGATAGCCACTAAAACACTTACGCTGATTAATAAATAAATGATGCTCATACTTAGTTTAATTATGTTGCAAAAATATCATGATGATTATCTTTAAAAGATGACTTTTGTCAGTTGTTGAGAAATAGTTAAAAAAAATAACATTTATCTGGCTATTACAGCTGTCCAAATTGGTTCTCGTCTATAGGTTCAACTCAAAATTGACTTTTCAAGACTTCCTTTTTTTCTTTTTTTTTCAAAGTCAAAAGTTGAATTTCCTGCCTAATAAAAAAGTGCTAAGTGTTGTAAAAATGACAATACTGATAGAACTTAATGGCATCAAGATAGCCGCTACCACAGGCAATAAATTGCCCGTAAGGGCAAAGCCGAGGCCAATGAGATTATAAAATAAAGAAAAGATAAAAGCGTATTTAATGACGCGGACAGACGCTTTTGAAAGCGACATAAAAGCAGGTAATTCTTTTAATTTACTCGCATCGATAATCCCATCGCAAGCTGGAGAAAATACGTTCACATTTTCAGAAACAGCTATACCGATATTACTTTGAGCCAAGGCTCCGGCATCATTAAGACCATCGCCGATCATCATTACTTTTTTTCCTTGCTGCTGAAGCGCTTCTATGAAATTTAATTTGTCATCGGGTTTTTGATTGAACTTCAATTTCGCCGATTCTGGTAAGATACTTTTGAGATAGTTTTTTTCACCATCATTATCACCGGAAAGTATAACCAGTTCTGCTGTGTTGCTCATTTCAGAAAATAAGGCCTCCATTCCTTCCCTATAATTGTTATAAAAGACATAAGAGCCTTTGTATTCATCATTAGTACTTACGTGGACTTCTGTATTTGTAGCATCTTCTTCTTGCTCCCCACGACCTACAAAAGCATAGCTACCAGCCTTTACACTCGTACTACCGTAAACTCCAACAACACCCTTTCCTGTTACTTCGTTAAAATTATCTAACGTACAAATACCCTGACTTTGAAGCATTTCATACAATGCCCTGCTCAAAGGGTGGTTGGACGCCCTTAAAGTACTCGTAAGAACTTGCTGCTCATTTTCGGTGAGTGTTACTCCTTTATAAACGATGAGATTCTTCTGATGTGAAGTGAGTGTTCCTGTTTTGTCAAAAACCACCGTGTCAATTTGAGCCATTTGCTCGATAAGACTACTGTCTTTGAGGTACAGCTGTTGTTTACCAAAAATACGCAACATGTTTCCTAACGCAAAGGGAGCCGCTAAAGCAATGGCGCAAGGGCAGGCTATGATTAAAACTGCAGTGAACACATTGAAGGCTTTTGAGGGATCCAAAAAGAGCCAAATAATCGTAGCAACAAAGGCTATGCTTAAAATACTAATGGTAAAGCGACGACTAATCTGATCGGTTAGGTTTTCGAAAGGAGTGGCTTTGGTCTTACTAAACACTTCATTATTCCAAAGTTGAGTAAGATAGCTTTGCTCAACGGCTTTAGTCACGTCTATTTCTATGATTCCAGCTTTTTGCTTCCCTCCTGCATAGATTTTATCCCCTAATTTTTTAGCAACTGGAGCAGCTTCACCAGTAACAAAACTATAATCGATTAATGCATTTCCCTTCATCAAAATTCCGTCTGTAGGAATAAGCTCGTGATTTCGAATCAAGATGCGGTCGCCGGGTTGGATCTCGTAAACAGGGGTTTGAAGTTCAATTCGTTTTGTTTCGGTAGGTTCACTTTGACTAACGCAAGTGTCTTCATCGACTGCAGACTCACTTTTGATAAGCTGAGTGACTGCAATGGGAAAATAGGACTTGTAGTCCCGCTCAAAAGATAGAAAAGCATACGTTTTTTGCTGAAAAAACTTTCCTAGCAGTAAAAAAAATACCAAACCTACCATACTATCGAAAAAGCCTGTCCCCCAATCCATTATTATTTCTAAAGTAGAGCGAAGGAATAATACCAAAATTCCAATAGCAATAGGCACGTCTATATTTAAAATACCAACACGCAAGCCTTTATAGGCTGAAATAAAATAATCTCTCGCCGAGTAGAAAACCACTGGTAACGCAAAAACAAACATCAACCAGCGAAATAAAAATTTAAACTCGTCTAGCCAGAACTCATTCACTTCAAAATATTCTGGAAAGGACAAAAACATAATATTACCAAAGGCAAACCCCGCCACACCTAGTTTATAGATAAGAGATCGGTCTATGTTTTTTTCTTTTTTACTGAAATCTTCCAAAGATATATTGGGCTCGTAGCCAATTCTACAAAGCAGAAGAACCAATTCCTTCAAGCAGATCTCTGAAGAATCATAAGAAATACGAATAGATTTCTGAGGAAAATTCACTAGACCACTTTTAACGGCTGGATGCAGTTTATCTAAGTTTTCGAGCACCCAAATGCAAGAGCTACAATGAATGTTTGGGATTACAAATGAAACAACTTGGGTCTCCTGCTCGTCGAACTCCAATAACTGATCTATAATATTTTGATTATCTAGATAATCAAAACGGCCTTCAAAATCTAGAGGGGTTTTACCGGGAGTAGCCTGGAGATCGTAATAATAGGTAAGATCATTCTCGTTGAGAATGTCAAACACAGTTTTGCAACCATTACAACAGAAAGATTTCTCTTGATGTGCAATTGCTGGTTCAGGGCAAGTATCGCCACAGTGATAACAAGTTTCCATAATTCACTCTATTCCTCTTGCAAAAATGCCAAGAAATGCATCCTTAAAAGATGATTTTTGTCAGTTGACAATTAATTTTTTTTTAGGAATAAATTAATATACTACTGAAAAGAAATGGCTATAATAAAAACAAAAAAATTATGAAGATTACTGGTATAACATGCTTAGGTATTACAACATTCATCTTATTAACTGTGATTATTTTTGCAATGATGAACTTGTCTTTTGGATGGATTTTTTATGCAACCTGTCTGGGGCAAATAGCATTGGTTTATAGTGTCTACAGAGTCCTGAAAGATGATTACACTACTGAGAAAACTTTTAGTGACTTTTATGAAGATAGACCTGATTTAGGAGAATAATACCACTTATTCTCCACAACTATATTTAGACTATATGGAGGAGCATGAAAATTCACGCTGCGAAAATTGTATCATTAGACAAATCAATAGTTTTAAAGCTCTTAAAAAAGAGGAGTTAAAGCAAATGTCTGTTCATAAAGAAACAAGGAAAGTTAAAAAAGGGGAAATTCTTTTTAAAGAAGGGGAACGGTTGAGTGGTGTTTATTGTGTGCGCAGTGGGATCTCAAAACTTTCCAAGCTAAGCGATAATGGTAAAGATCAAATTGTGAAATTAGCTGGTAAAGGTGAAGTTCTTGGCCAACGATCCTTAATCACTTCAGAACAGACCAACTTATCGGCTACAGCTTTAGAAGATATGGATGTGTGTTATATACCCAAAAACCACATCCAAGAGAGTCTTATGCAAAATCCAGTATTTACAAATACTGTACTCAAGCGAATGGCCTCCGAGCTTAAAACTGCGAATCATACCATTGTCAATATGGCTCAAAAAAGCGTGCGTCAACGTTTAGCTAAAGGCCTACTCTATTTGGATGATAGTTTTGGGACCGACGAAGACGGCTTTTTGTATCTTCAACTTTCCAGATCAAATCTGGCAGATATTGTAGGAACCGCTACAGAATTACTTATTCGCACTTTAACCAAGCTAAAAAAAGAGGGAGCTGTTTCTATTTCGGGAAAACGAATTAAACTGGAAGATAAAAAATTACTTCTCGCTATTAGGGAAGGGATTTAATACCATCACACTTTAATAGGGCGATTTAGTTTCATTTTTTAAAAGTACAGGGGGAATGACTTAAATTCATTCCAATTAAAAAATCTAGTAAAAAAAATCCTTTTCTATTGGAAAGACTTCTAAGGTTTTAATAATTCTAAACCTATGAATGCTATTCACATTCACAACACAACATCTTGAAAAAAGCGGTCTGGAATCCCAATGTGTGTGGATCACAGCAAGACTCAAACTTGTCCCCAACGCCTTTGGGATGACAGGCACTATTAATCTTTCTTGGATGGTTAGTGTTTTTTAAACTTTGCTATTTCGTTAAGTGGTGATCCTACCAATCTTAGAATTTGATCCTCACTGTATTTTTTGAGTCTTCGTTCTCGAATTAAAGCCTCTTTTTTGTCTGTAAAAAACTGTAAATAAACTAATTCCCATGGTCCTTTATCCGCTGTGTAACAACTTAAATTTTCATTATGCTCTCTCAATCTATGGAATGGTCGGGTGGAATATCCCTTGTAATAGCTCCCTACTTTAAAAGAACGAATGATGTAAACAAAATGTTTTATAGTGTTTTCAAAATTATATAAAATAGGGCTTGCTGATTTTCAAAATTAGTATACATAGTGATACTGTTGATTTGTATGTTTTGGTTGGCTATTTTTGATTAGATATGTGTTGTAATTTATTTTACGAAAGAGTTTATCCCATTGAAT
>Ga0307934_1000407_pt1 | contig 32925 bp, 28 predicted proteins | sample OrgLakmetageno90_FD_201838 | JGI IMG/M metagenome (GOLD analysis project Ga0307934, IMG submission 201838) | Saline water microbial communities from Organic Lake, Antarctica - #90 | ecosystem: Environmental > Aquatic > Non-marine Saline and Alkaline > Saline | place: Antarctica: Organic Lake...
ATTTAATGACCTACCATAATTTTTAATTTTGATTCTTATTACTTAGTCGGAGAACTATTTTCTCTCCAAAAAATTTCTTAAACTTGATGAAAAAACCTTATAAAACAAGCAAAATTAAGTTTACAAGTCCAAAATTAAAACCTTACGACTTAAGAAAATTAGCCGTTGAATATGTGTAGTGAAAAAAATTGCTGAATTTTCAGGGTTTTAAAGATCTAATACCTAGTTTTGTAAACTACAATTTTATTGTGCTTGACAAAAGATCAAAATAAAAAATCTGATGTATTATTATGAAAAGAAATCTAAAATCATATACATTAATCCTACTAAAAGGCATAGCCATGGGAATGGCAGATGTGGTTCCTGGAGTATCTGGTGGTACCATTGCTTTTATAGTAGGAATATACCAAGAACTACTCTCTTCTATCGCGGCAATCAATCTTAATTCTCTCAAAACTTTAATAAACAAAGGGTTCAAATCTTTTTGGGAATCCATCAATGGCAGCTTCCTACTTTCATTGCTTATAGGAATCTTAGTAAGCATTGTAGTCTTCGCGTCTATCATATCATATCTACTTGAAAATCATTCAATTCTAGTATGGTCTTTTTTCTTTGGTCTAGTGTTATCAAGCAGTTACTTGGTTTTAAAACAATTACCCAAATGGAATTTTAAAACAACTTTATTTTTGATAATTGGCATGTTGTTAGCCTACTTCCTTTCCACCCTACAACCTTTGGTAGTTGAAAACTCCAGCAATTGGATGCTTTTTTTTGCTGGTGCTTTGGCTATTTGCGCCATGATACTTCCAGGAATATCAGGTTCATTCATACTGTTGCTTTTAGGAGCATACAAACCTGTGTTGGATGCCGTGAACAATCGAGATTTTGAAATCATTGCTTTTATTGCATCGGGTGCTATTGTGGGGTTATTGTCCTTTTCAAAATTATTGAAATGGCTTTTTGACAAGTACAACGGCATCATGTTGGCATTGCTATCTGGCTTTATTATTGGCTCTCTCAACAAAATTTGGCCTTGGAGGAACCTTCAAGAAACAAAAGTAGTAGCAGATAAAATTGTGGTAATAAGTGAACAACGCGTACTGCCTGCCAACTATTTAGGAGATCCGCAATTTACAGAAGCCCTGTTATTAATGGCTGCAGGTTTCATCTTTATTTTTTTGGTCGAGAAATTATCAATAAATTTAGCTAAAAAACAAGGTTGAAGGCTCGCTCCCACATAGATTTAATATTTCTCTTTTTCAAAGGGATTGCTATGGGTGCAGCTAATAAAGTTCCAGGAGTTTCTGGGGGCACTGTTTCTTTTGTAATGAATTTTTACGAAGAAATGATTTACACCTTCCGAAAAATCAACTCAAAGGCTTTTCTTCTTCTTTTCAATGGAAGATTTAAAAGCTTTTACAGATATATCAACGGCGAATTTTTACTTTTTTTATTCGGCGGAAGTTTTTTTAGCTACTTCACAGTCTCTTTGCTGCTCGATTATTTCATCAAAAATTATGGATTAAACGTTTGGAGTGCTTTTTTTGGAATGATTTTAGGTTCCATTTTTTACAGCGCCAAACAATTTAATCACTGGAGATTAAAAGATATTCTTTCGGTGGCTATTGGCGTTGCATTTGGCATCAGTTTAAGCATGATGAGCCCTTCTGTAGAAAATGACGCCCTGTGGTTTGTCTTTCTTTGTGGAATTGTTGGTGTAACTGGCATGACTTTACCGGGGCTATCAGGCTCTTTTTTACTCATTCTTATGGGGAACTACGCACTGCTACTTGTCGACTCTGTTGCAGTACTTTACAATACATTAACAGAGGTAGTTATTGGCGATTTTAGTTTTATCTACAAACCGCTTCGCATCAAATACCTAAAAATTATCGGTGTATTTACCCTAGGCTCCACCTTTGGATTGATTTTTTTCTCCCACATTCTAGGATATATTTTAAAGCGATACAATCAGCTATTAACCGCTATGATTATTGGCTTTATTACTGGTTCTCTTGGCATTGTTTGGCCATGGAAAAAAGAAATCTACAAGCAACAAAACGGAACTTTTGTACTTGACTCCAATGGTGACCGAATCGTTGAGAATTTTGAACGCTATTTACCAAACATAATGACTACTGAAACTTGGCTTGCATTTACATGGATTGCAGTAGGAATAGGTATTCTTTTGTTTTTATATTTTTATCGAAAACCAATAGAAGAAACTAAAAATGCTTGATGAATTAGAAAATCTTAAAAACTCAATATTTGAGGGGAAAAAAATAATTTTTGGACTCATAGGGAATCCTGGTATCAAAGAATACTCTTTCTCAAAGAAATTTTTCACTGACTTTTTTAAAGAAAAAGGCTATAGCAATTGCACCTATCTTAATTTCGGAACGAATCATATTTCAGACTTACCAAAATTGTTTGATTTTTTTAAAGAAGAAAAAGATAAATTCATATTTGGCGGACTGAATGTTACAAATCCTTACAAAGGAGCGATAAAAAAATATGTAACTAGCCTTAGCCCTGCAGCAGAAAGCATTGGTGCTGTAAATACCCTGAAAATTGATAAAGATGGTAAACTAATTGGTCACAACACAGACTATATTGGTTTTACAGAATCCATCAAACCCTTTTTAAACAAGGGACATAAAAAAGCGTTGATTTTAGGAACTGGTGGTGCTTCAAAAGCAGTTGCTTACGCCTTTGCCGAAATGGGAATTGAAAACACCTTTGTTTCGAGGGTGCCAAAAAATACTACTATTCTTTCCTACGAGCAATTATCTGAAAGTGTAATGAATGAATATCAAATCATTGTAAACTGCACTCACCTAGGCACTCACCCAAACGAAGATGAAAAACCAAACATTCCTTACTCGTTTATTTCAAATCAACACCTGCTATATGACCTGATTTACAATCCAGGTAAAACACAGTTTTTAGCCACAGGAGAAAAAAAAGGAGCAGCTATTAAAAATGGGTTAGAAATGCTGAAGTTACAAGCCCTTGAATCCTGGAATATTTGGGATTTTGAACAATCAGAAGAATTAAAAATTACCAATCAATAGTTTAAAAAAATTCCATAAAAACCAATTAAACAGAACGCTTGAAAATTGCAATAGTCATCCTAAACTACAATGGCGAACAACTATTGGCTGATTTCATGCCTTCTGTAGTTGCACACAGCCAAAGAGACGATACAGAAATATGGCTGGTAGACAATTGCTCAACAGATGATTCTATTGGTTTTGTAAAAAAAACATTTCCTACCGTTCAAATATTGGTAAATGAATCAAATCTAGGCTTTGCAAAAGGCTATAACCAATCTTTAAAAAACATACCTGCAGATATTTATTGTCTTTTAAACTCCGATGTTGAAGTAACCGAAGGCTGGTTGAAACCTATTATTGATTCTTTTATAAAAAATGATCATACAACGGTTATTCAGCCAAAAATATTAGACTACAACAACAAATCAAAATTTGAATATGCAGGTGCTGCAGGTGGTTTTATAGACAGGCTTGGCTATGCTTTTTGTCGTGGAAGAATGTTTAATCAGCTAGAATCTGACAAAGGTCAGTACAATGATTCCGCTAATATATTTTGGGCATCAGGAGCTTGTTTCTTCATTAGGAGTAAGATTTTCCATCAACTAAATGGGTTTGATGAAGAGTTTTTTGCACATTACGAAGAAATTGATCTCTGCTGGAGAATTCAGAATAAAAATTTAGGAGTTTTGTACGAAGGAACTTCTGAGGTCTATCACTTGGGTGGAGGAACGCTAAACAAGCAACGTCCAAAAAAAACCTATTTAAACTTTAGAAACAGCTTACTTACCTTGGTAAAAAATCTACCACTGCAGACTTTATTATACTTAATCCCTTTGCGGTTTTTATTAGATGTGCTTGCCGCGATTCAACAACTCGCTTTGTTAAAGCCTGCACATTCATTTGCAATTCTAAAAGCGAATGTTGATTTCTTGCTGCTCTTACCAAGAATGCTCAAAAAAAAAGATACGCTACCTAAAAGGAAAGACTATTATTACACCAATAGCATTGTTTGGAAATACTTTTTGCTCAATGCAAAACGATTTGAGGATTTGTAACTGAATAAGGGATCGTTTACAGTGTTTTAAACATATTCAGCGCATTTGTTAAGCGATATAAATGCATTATCTTTGTAAGCCTAAAACTCTTTAGTATATGATTAAAAAAAATCTAAAAAATTTTAAGTGGATTGTTCCGTCTAAAGGTAGCATCAGTACAGATGTCTTTTCTGGATTAACAGTAGCCTTGGCACTTATTCCAGAAGCCATTGCCTTTGCTTTTGTAGCTGGCATATCTCCAATCATTGGTCTTTACGGTGCGTTGATGATGGCGATTGTCACCTCAATTATTGGAGGAAGACCCGGCATGATTTCTGGTGCTGCAGGTGCTTTGGCGGTAGTTACGGTTCATTTGGTAAAAGAAGGAAACGCAGTGAACCCAGATATTGAAGGCGCTGGGTTGCAGTACTTATTTATAACGCTTTTATTGGTTGGTGTTTTTCAAATTTTAGCAGGGGTTTTTAAGCTAGGTAAATTTGTTAGGCTCATTCCTTATCCAGTAATTTTAGGATTTGTAAACGGCATAGCCATTCTTATTTTTGTAGCACAGCTTCAAATGTTTAAGGATTACATCTTTAGCGAACAAGGTTTCAGAATATGGGATCCTATAAAAGGAACTTTTATAAGCGAGTGGATGAGTGGATCCAACTTATTAATCATGCTCGGTTTGGTAGCAGCTACCATGTTATTGATGTTTCTGATTCCTAAAATCCATCAGAAAATCCCTGGAGGACTTGTGGCTATAATTCTAGTTTCTGTAACTGTTGTTTCCTTAGAAATACCTACCAAAAATATTGGAGATTTTGTAAAGTTAAATAGTATTGAAGGAGTTGAAAAGCAATTTTCGGAAGATGAAATTGTAGTTTTTAAAACAAATCATCAAGAATTTGAACCGCTTCCTCCAGTAGATAAAAGTCAAACTACCGTAAAAGCAGGACTCCCCTCTTTTGCAGTCCCAAAAGTGCCTTTTAATTTAGGAACTTTTTATTTGATTTTACCTTATGCATTGATTTTAGCAGCCATTGGCTTGATAGAATCATTGATGACTATGAATGTGGTAGATGAACTCACCGAAACCAGGGGGAATGGTAACAAGGAGTGTGTGGCTCAAGGAACTGCAAATATCGTAAATGGTTTTTTTGGAGGCATGGGAGGTTGTGCAATGATTGCTCAAAGTATCGTAAATATTAAATCTGGAGGGCGAGGACGTTTGTCAGGAGTGGTGGCTGGAATTTCGTTATTGCTATTCATTGTATTTGGATCTAGCTATATAGAAATGATGCCTTTAGCCGCATTGATTGGGGTCATGTTTATGGTGGTGATTGGCACTTTTGCCTGGAGTAGCCTTAAGATTTTGAACAAAATACCATTTACAGATGCCATTGTCATTATTACCGTAACCTCATTAACAGTAATTGCAGATTTGGCAATTGCTGTTTTTGTAGGAGTCATTATTTCTGCATTGTCTTTTGCATGGGAAAATGCTTTGAAAATAAGAGCTCGTAAAAAAATCAAGGAAGATGGAAGTTTGGTTTATGAGATATGGGGACCTTTATTCTTTGGGTCTACCAACAATTTTACAAGAAAATTCGATCCTAAAAACGATCCTTCTATGGTGGAAATTGACTTTATGGACTGTAGGGTCTCTGATCACTCTGGTGTTCAGGCAATCAGCGATCTTGCTGACAAATACACCAAAAACAACAAAATACTTACACTAAAACACCTAAGTCCAGAATGCAAAATGCTGCTCATAAAAGCAAATACTAAATTTGAAGATATGATAGAAACTTCTATAGACGATCCTAGGTACTATGTTGTGATAGATAAGATGTATTAAGATCAAAAAAATATTGCATTTTTGAATTGAATTAGCTTTTCAAAAAAAGTTATGAAAGAAATATTTCCCAAAAGCATCTTAGAAAATTCTGTGTTCGCTCACAGGAAAAAATTCAAAGTACGAAGCTTACTTATTTACAACTTTATTACTTGGTTTGTGTTGATAAGTTTTATTGCCCTGCCATTTATCAAGATCGATATTTTTAACACTTTTTATGGCAAAGTCATTCCCGAAAAAATAGACGAGGAAAAAAATGGTATTGAAAAAATGGTAGTTGAAGGCTACCTAACACATTCAGAAATTATTTTTTTTAACAAAGGCACAGAGCTTGATTTTTCGGTACATGGCTTGAAAACGAATGAATGGGAATCTGTAAAAGGAACCGTTACAAAAGTTTCTAATCAGGCAGAAATATTGAATGACCTCCCTTCATTCAAAGTAACTTGTAGTATTGAAGATGCTTTTATTACCAACAAAAACGATTATAAATTAAAACTGGTTAAAGACATGAAGCTCATGGCAAAATATGATTCAAAAGAAAAGTCTTTATTTAGTCTCTTTTTTTCAAAAAAAACGCCTTAATCAGTTAAAATAATCATGCCAAGAGTTGCCATCAAACAACATGATATCACCGACTGTGGAGCGGCTTGCATTGCATCTGTTGCTGCACATTACAAACTAAAATTACCAATAGCAAAAATCCGACAGTACGCTGGAACCGATAAAAAAGGTACCAGTGCACTTGGGTTGATTGAAGCTTGTAAAAAAATTGGTTTTGAGGTAAAAGGCGTAAAAACAGACATTGAAGGTCTTTCGGAAATACCTAAACCTGCTATTGCACACGTAATAGTAGATGGTAGACTTCATCACTATGTGGTTATATATGACGTTAGTAAAAGCCATGTAACCATTATGGATCCTGCTTTTGGCAAGATGATTAAAAAAACTCATGAGGAGTTTATAAAAGAATGGACAGGTGTACTTATCATTATGTTGCCTGATGAAAATTTTGAAGAAGGGAATGAAAAAATTGCGATATTCAAGCGATTTTGGTTTTTACTAAAACCACATAAATTTATTCTTTTTCAGGCTTTTATAGGGTCATTGGTATTTACCTTACTAGGGTTTTCTACCGCGCTTTATATAGAAAAATTAACCGACTATGTAATCGTTGGTGGAGATATAAAGACGCTCAATATTTTGAGTATCATTATGTTGGTGTTGTTGGTTTTTAATATTGTAATCAGCGCTTTTAAAGATGTTTTTTTGGCAAGAACAGGTCAGTTGATCGATGCACGCTTGATTTTAGGTTACTACAAACACCTACTCAAATTACCTCAACAATTTTTTGACACCATGCGTGTTGGAGAAATTATATCTAGAATAAGTGATGCTGTAAAAATACGTTATTTCATCAATGGTGTTGCGCTTGAATTGGTGGTAGATGTATTGATCATTCTATTCTCATTTGGCATCATGTTTACCTACTATTGGAAGTTAGGAATCATCATGATGGCAATCATCCCCATTTACGTGCTTATCTACTACATTGTAGATAGGTTAAACCGAAAGACAGAGCGAAAAATAATGGAGAAATCTGCAGATTTAGAAAGTCATTTGGTGGAATCCTTAAACGGCGTTTCAACCATCAAAAGCTTTGGTCTAGAAGATTTTACCAATCAAAAGATCGAACATAGCTTTATCAGCTTACTAAAAACCACCTATAAATCTACGTTAAACGGAATTTTTGTAGGCACTTCTAGCAATGCGCTTACGCAATTGTTCACCATTATCTTGTTGTGGGTTGGTTCTTATTTTGTAATTCATCATGAAATTACCATTGGTGAGCTCTTGTCTTTTTATGCCATCATGGGCTATTTTACAGTTCCTATTGCCAGTTTGGTTGGCGCAAATAAGCAAATTCAAGCAGCATGGATTGCAGCAGATCGGCTTTTTGAAATTATGGACTTAGAAATTGAATCTTCTACTAATAAGTTCAAAATATCTGCAGATAAGATTGGTGATATAAAATTCAACAAAGTTGCCTTTAGATACGGAACAAGAACCAAGGTTTTTGAAGACTTTGACTTAACGTTGAAGAAAGGAAAAATCACTGCAATTGTTGGCGAAAGCGGATCGGGCAAATCTACTTTGGCATCTTTGCTTCAGAATATGTATCCTTTAAACGGTGGCAGCATTTCTATTGGTGATTATGATCTTAAGTATTTGGAAAATGAAAATCTTCGGAAAATGGTGAGTGTGGTTCCTCAAAAAATTGACCTTTTTGGTGGCAGTGTTATCGAAAATATTGCTGTTGGAGAAGCTCAACCAGATATAGAAAGAGTGATTCAAGTTTGCAAAGATATTGGTATTAAGGATTTTATTGAATCTTTACACGATGGATTCAACACCTATTTAGGAGAAATTGGCATTACACTTTCTGGGGGTCAAAAACAACGAATAGCCATTGCAAGAGCGCTTTATAAAAATCCAGAAATTTTAATTCTAGATGAGGCCACCTCGTCGCTGGATAGCAATGCCGAAAGCTATATTAGAAAATCAGTAGAACAGTTAAGGGCCTCTAACAAAACCATTGTTCTCATCGCCCATAGACTGAGCACGGTAGTAAATGCAGATGAAATAGTGGTGATGAAAAATGGGAAAGTAATTGAGCAAGCAAACCATCAAGAATTGTATGAACAAAAAGGACATTACTACCAGCTATGGCAGCAACAAATCCCTGATGATTTGAAGATTCGATAGAAAATGATTAGCTGTTTTTTGTTTTCAACACAAAATCTTTTCCTAGGTATACATTTCTTACTGTTTCATCTTCAGATAGTTCTTTTGGAGTTCCTTCCTTTAGAATACTACCCTCAAACATTAAGTAGGTCTTATCGGTAATAGCCAGCGTTTCCTGCACATTATGGTCGGTAATCAAAATACCAATGTTTCTCTCTTTTAGGTGAGAAACAATGCTTTGAATATCCTCTACAGCAATTGGGTCTACCCCAGCAAATGGCTCGTCTAGCATGATGAATTTTGGGTCTGATGCCAATGCACGAGCTATTTCCGTACGTCTTCTTTCACCTCCAGAAAGCAGGTCTCCCCTATTCTTTCGCACATGCCCTAGGCTAAATTCCTCAATTAAAGATTCTAATTTAATTTTTTGTTGCTTTTTACTTAGTTTAGAAAACTGCAAAACCCCTAGAATGTTATCTTCTACAGATAATTTCCTAAACACCGAAGCATCCTGAGCCAAGTACCCTACTCCTGCTTTTGCTCTTTTATCCATACTGTATTGGGTAACCTTGGTATCATCGAGGTAAATCTCACCATTAGTGGGTCTTACCATCCCTACAATCATATAAAATGAAGTGGTTTTTCCTGCACCATTAGGTCCTAAAAGCCCCACAATTTCACCTTGCTGTACTTGCAAAGAAATACCTTTGACTACATAGCGATCTCCATATTTCTTTTGAATGTTATCAGCTCTAAGAATCATGATAAAAAATTTTAATTAAAGGTATGAATTAGGTTTTATTGATTTTCATTCAATTTTTGTAAGAGTAAGATTTTCAGACTTATAAAAAATTATTGAAGGATATAAAAATATTAATAAAAATGAAAAATAAGGATAAATATGCTGACTAAGGTCATTTACATATATTTGCACGAACAATGTTGCAAATATGGAATATTTAAATTTTGAATTACCAATAAAAGAGCTAGAAGATCAGCTAGAAAAATGCAAGAATCTCAGCAAAGAAAGCGGAGTGGATATGTGCGATTCTATTGAAAAACTAGAACAAAAGCTGATAAAGACAAAAAAGGAGATTTATAAAAATTCATCTGCTTGGCAATGTGTACAGCTTTCTCGTCATCCTAACCGTCCATACACGCTGGATCACATTAGGTACTTATGCGGAGATACCTTTATGGAGCTTCATGGAGATCGAGGTTTTGCAGATGACAAAGCAATGGTAGGTGGTTTAGGAAAAATAGGAGACCAAACTTACATGTTCATTGGCCAACAAAAAGGATACAATACAAAAACAAGACAATACCGAAACTTTGGAATGCCCAAACCAGAAGGCTACAGAAAAGCATTACGCTTGATGAAGATGGCGGAAAAATTCAGTATTCCAGTAGTTACTATTATTGACACTCCAGGTGCTTTTCCTGGCACAGATGCAGAAGAACGTGGTCAAGGAGAGGCAATTGCTAGAAATATTTTTGAAATGACCAAACTGAAAACGCCTATCATCTCTATTATTATTGGAGAAGGTGCGTCTGGTGGAGCATTGGGAATTGGTGTTGGAGATCAGGTTTTTATGATGGAAAACACCTGGTATACCGTCATCTCGCCAGAGTCTTGTTCATCTATTTTGTGGCGAAACTGGGAACACAAAAAGGAAGCAGCTGATAATCTGAAGCTTACTTCTAAAGACATGAAAAAGCTAAAATTGATCGATGGAATTATAAAGGAGCCCCTTGGTGGTGCGCACTTCGATAGAAATCAAGCCTTTGAAGAAGTGAAAAAAACCATTATTAGCTCTTTTGAAAAATTAAATAAAATGACCTTGAAAGACCTTGTAAACACAAGAATGAATAAATACATAAACATGGGTGAGTTTGATTCATAAGTATTCTCTTTGAGTTTGAAAAAATAAAGAATCAAAAAAACAGGAATCTTCCAAAAAAACTTAACATATCTTCGGAAGATTTTTTGTATCATGCGAAAAAATGATCAATATTAATACTTTTTTATAAATGGAATCAGCAATAAAGGAATTCATGGAATTGGTTGAACAAAGAAACCCGCATGAACCAGAATTTATACAAGCAGTGCAAGAAGTTGCAGAAAACACCATTCCCTTCATCCAAAAAAACAACATATATGATGGGCAAAACATTTTGTTGAGAATGGTAGAACCCGAAAGAGTTGTCATGTTTAGAGTACCCTGGGTAAACGATGCAGGAGAAATAAAAATCAATAGAGGCTTTAGAATTGAAATGAATTCTGCTATTGGCCCTTACAAAGGTGGTCTTCGTTTTCACCCATCCGTAAATTTGAGTATTTTAAAGTTTTTAGCATTCGAGCAGGTATTTAAAAATTCACTTACCACACTTCCTTTAGGGGGTGGAAAAGGTGGAGCTGACTTCGATCCAAAAGGTAAATCAGATGGAGAAATCATGCGTTTTTGTCAAAGCTTTATGGCAGAACTCTACCGACATATTGGTGCTAATACGGATGTTCCTGCTGGAGATATTGGCGTTGGTGCAAGAGAAATTGGCTTCCTTTTTGGAATGTATAAAAAACTCAAAAACGAATTTACAGGTGTACTTACCGGAAAAGGAGTTTCTTGGGGAGGTAGCCTTATTCGCCCAGAAGCAACTGGGTATGGAGCTGTATATTTTGCGGAAAATATGTTAAAAACAAAAGGACAAACTTTTGAGGGGAAATTGGTAGCAATTTCAGGATCTGGAAATGTTGCTCAGTATGCTGCAGAAAAAGCCATTGAATTGGGTGCAAAAGTAGTAACCATGTCAGATTCTTCTGGATACATTTATGACAAAGAAGGTATTGATGCTGAAAAATTAGCATTTATCATGGAGCTTAAAAATGTGAAGCGAGCGCGAATCGACAAATACTGTTCTGAATATACAAATGCATCTTTTTTCCCAGGTGAAAGACCATGGAGCATAAAGTGTGATATTGCACTTCCATGCGCTACGCAAAATGAGCTTGAAGAAGCAGCTGCAAAAAAATTGGTAGAAAACGGATGTTTTGTTGTGAGCGAAGGTGCAAATATGCCTACCACTCCTAAAGCCGTAGAAGTTTTTCAAAAGGAAAAAATTCTTTTTGCTCCAGGAAAAGCAGCCAATGCAGGAGGCGTAGCAACTTCTGGTCTAGAAATGTCTCAAAATTCACTGAGAATGTCTTGGTCGAGAGAAGAAGTCGATAGCAAACTTAAAAATATTATGAAAAGCATTCATGAAGAGTGCATCAAATATGGCACAGAAGATGATGGCTATGTAGACTATGTAAAAGGGGCAAATATTGCAGGATTTGTAAAAATTGCAGATGCTATGATTGCTCAAGGGGTGGTTTAAATTTGACTCTTCGAAGGGTGTTAAAACCTAGATACTTTCATCAAATTTGATGGTGAAAATATTGGAGCAAATATTTTTTTAAAAAATATTTTAAAATAACACATGTGTTTGTTGTTCAGCACTGCTAATTCATTACTTTTGAAGTTCTAAAAAACATCAACACTTTATGGGATTTTTTGATTTTATGACGGAAGACATTGCAATTGACTTAGGCACTGCAAATACGTTGATTATTCACAATGGCAAAGTAGTAGTAGATGAGCCATCAATCATTGCTATAGACAGAAGTACGGGCAAGGTCATTGCAACAGGTAAAAAAGCAAACCTGATGCAGGGTAAAACCCATGAAAATATAAAAACTATCCGACCGTTAAAAGACGGTGTTATTGCTGATTTTGAAGGATCTGAGCAAATGATTAAGGAATTCTTAAAAAGTATTCCAAGAGTTAACAATAGTATCTTTTCGCCATCTCTAAGAATGGTTATTTGTATTCCTTCAGGAATAACAGAGGTTGAGCGCAGGGCTGTGATTGATTCTGCTGAACATGTAAAAGCTACAGGCATCTATCTAATTCATGAGCCTATGGCTGCCGCTATAGGAATTGGCATCGACATTATGGAACCCAAAGGAAATATGATTATTGACATTGGTGGAGGAACTACTGAAATTGCAGTAATTGCCTTGGGTGGAATTGTTTGTGATAAATCCGTGAAAGTTGCAGGTGATGTGTTTACTGGAGATATTACTTATTATATGAGATCGCAACACAATCTTTTTATTGGTGAAAGAACTGCTGAAAAGATAAAAATTCAGGTTGGTGCTGCTGTGGAAGATCTTGAAACTCCACCTGAAGACATGCTTGTACAGGGCAGAGATTTACTTAGCGGAAAGCCAAAACAGGTACAAATTTCTTATGTAGAAATTGCAAAAGCGTTAGATAAATCAATTTTGCGAGTGGAAAATGCAGTGATGGAAACACTTTCTCAAACCCCTCCCGAATTGGCAGCAGATATCTACAATACGGGTATTTATTTAGCTGGTGGTGGGTCTATGATCAGAGGTTTGGACAAACGCTTATCTAAAAAAACAGAACTTCCTGTATACGTAGCAGAAGATCCATTAAGAGCTGTGGTAAGGGGTACTGGAATAGCTTTGAAAGACTTAGAAAAATACAGAAGCGTATTGATGAGTTAGTATTTTAATTAAAAAGCTCTTACAGCAAATGATTTTTTTTTACACAAAATACAAGTCTTTATTACTGTTTTTAATTCTCCAAATTTTAGCTTTTAGTTTTACCTACCAACACCACTCTTTTGCAAGGAGTAAAATTGTGAATTCATCGAATTCAATTACGGGTTTTTTCTTTTCCTTAACCAATCAAATAACAGAACATTTTAATTTAGAGCATGAAAATCAATTGCTGATTGCTCAGAATATCAAACTAAAAAATGAACTTGATTGCCATCTTCAAATAATTCATTATGATACTGAAGACACCCCTAAAAGCAATAAGTATTCCTATAATCATGCAAAGGTAATCAACAACAATTACAGCAAAATAGACAACTATCTTACCCTTGACAAGGGAAAAGAAAATGGGGTAGAAATAGACCAAGGAGTAGTAAATAGCTTAGGTATTGTGGGGGTTGTAAAAAGCACTTCTAATAGATTTGCTACGGTGCTTTCAATTTTAAACTCAAAATCAAGCGTAAATGTAAAATTGATGGGGGAAAATCATATTGGCATTATTGATTGGAATGGCAGAAAAATTGAGTTGGTTCAGTTAAAAGATTTACCAAGACAGGCAGTAATGAAAGTAGGTGATACCGTTGTTACCAGTGGTAATTCATCAATATTTCCAGAAGGTATTCCTGTAGGAACTATTCATGATTTTGAGTTTACTAGAAACCAATACCTAAATATCAATGTACTCTTGTTTAATGATATGAAATCTTTGGGATATGTAGAAGTTATTAAAAACAACTTCCAGAAAGAGCAAAGAGAACTCGAACAAATGTTGGGCAATGAATAGAGGAGGTGGCATTCGTGTTTTTATTCGATTTATAGGATTATTATTGTTACAGGGTTTGATATTGAGCAAATTAGACTTGTTTGGATTTATAAATCCTATGGCTTATGTAGCCTTTGTTTTTCTTCACCCTTTCAAAAAAAATCTTACTTTTTTTTTAATTCCCTGTTTCTTACTAGGGCTTGGGATTGATTTTTTTTCAGACTCTGGCGGTATTCACGCTTCTTCACTTCTTTTAATTGCTGCTGTAAGAGTTCATGCATTAAGTTTTTTTAGCGGAAAACATGATATTGAGCATCAAACCATTAGTATTTACGATATTCCTCCAGCAGGCAGGTTATACTTTATGTTTGCGCTTACTATTTTGCATCATTTTGCATTTTTTTCGTTGACTTACTTTAGCGTTGGTAGCATTTTAGACATTCTCTACGATACAATGGTAACTAGTGCAGCTACCATCGTAATCATTTACCTTGGGCTTACTATTTTTAATGGTAGAAGAAAATGAAAAGATCTATTTTACTTACTTTGATTTTCACCCTTACTGGAATTATATTCATAGCAAGGCTCTTTTACCTGCAAGTACTAGAAAACCCTTATAAGATACCAACAATCTATAGTTCAGCTGTAAAGGTGAAATTCGATTACCCAGAAAGAGGTTATATTTATGATAGAAATGGCAATCTAATGGTTGCCAACCAACCGTCTTACGACATCATGGTTATTCCAGGTGAAGTAAAACTAAAGGACACTTTAGAGTTTTGCCAATTACTTAAAATCTCCAAAAAAAAATTTATTGATAAGCAAAAAAAAGCTTGGAACTATTCAACTAGGATTCCCTCTATTTTTGTTCCACAGGTTTCAAAGGTAGATTTTGGATACTTGCAAGAAAAAATGCATAAATATGAAGGGTTCTATATTCAAAAAAGATCTTTAAGAGAATACCCACTCAATTCTTCATCAAATATTTTAGGCTATATAAGTGAAGTTGATGAACAATTAATTCAAGAAAAAAAAGAATACCAACTTGGTGAACTCATTGGCACTGCTGGTGTTGAAAAAACATACGAAAAAGAACTTAGGGGTACCAAGGGTGTTCGTTTCTTTCAAAGAGATCGATTTAACAAAATTATTGGTCCCTACAAAAAAGGTATCTATGATACATTACCCTCACCCGGAAAAGACATTACACTTACCGTAGATTCAAATCTTCAAAAATATGGAGAGCAATTGATGCAGAACAAAAGAGGAGGTATCGTTGCCTTAGAACCAAGTTCAGGAGAAATTTTAGCATTGATTTCAGCACCAACTTACAACCCTAATATGCTAGTTGGCAGAAAACGTTCTCAAAACTTTACAAAGCTATACCTTGACACTATCAACAAACCATTATTTGACAGAGGTTTACAGGGTGAGTATCCTCCTGGGTCTCCTTTTAAATCACTTACTGCACTTATAGCCTTACAGGAGGGTGCTATTGATGAAAAAACATCTATAAGATGTAGTGGAGGTTACCGATATGGGAAAAAATCAACAGAATATATGGAGTGTCATTGCGGAAAAAAAGGAGAGAATTTTAAGCTTCATAAGGCAATTTACAAATCATGTAATACCTATTTTGCCAATGCATACAGAAAAACCATTGAAAAATTTGAGAGTCCGTCTGTTGGAATAGATACCTGGAAAAACCATTTAGAGAGTTTTGGGCTAGGGAATTATTTAAACAATGATTTATCTGTGGGGAAAAAAGGACTCATACCTGGCTCAAAACTTTATGACCGATGGTATAGTGATGTAAATTGGCAAGCAACATACACCATATCCAATAGCATAGGGCAAGGTGAGGTGCTTACTACTCCTATTCAACTTGCAAACATGACAGCCGCCATCGCAAATAGAGGGCATTATTTTACCCCCCATATTGTTAAAGAAATTGATGGTAAAGAAATTGATCTCAAATTTAAAACCCCCAAAGAAACTTCGATTGACAAAGCATATTTCAATCCAATTATCGATGGTTTGTTCAGTGTGTTAGAACATGAAGAAGGCACTGCTAGGTTTTCTAGGGTAAAAGGAATTGAAATATGTGGTAAAACAGGCACTGCTGAGAATCCACATGGTCAAGATCATTCTATATTCATTGCCTTTGCACCTAAAGATGATCCAAAAATTGCACTGGCAGTATTTGTAGAAAATGGCTACTGGGGATCGAGATGGGCTGGGCCAATCGCAAGTTTAATGATAGAAAAATACTTAACTGGAAACATTACGAATACATCGAATGAAAAGCGAATGCTGAACGGAAGCTTAGAAGATGAATACGAAAAACAATACCAAGAAAAATTATTAAAACTTGAGAAGCGAAACGAGTAATATTTGGCGCAGAATTGATTGGTTATTGATTCTTTTTTATATCTTATTTGTAGGGTTTGGATGGTTAAATATCTATGCTGCTTCTGCTGGAGAAGATGCGCAATCTTTTCTGACTTTTTCTAACAATCATGGAAAACAATTGTATTGGATTATTTTCTGTATTCCCTTCATTTTTATAACATTACTAATAAATGCTAAATTTTATGTAAAATATGCCTCTGCATTTTATATGGCGAGTATTTTAAGCCTTATTGGTCTTTTTTTATTTGGGAAAAATATAAACGGAGCTACTTCGTGGTATTCCATTGGCAGCATGGGTATTCAGCCCTCTGAGTTCGCCAAATCTGCTATTGCTTTGGCAATGGCGAAATTAGTTTGCGACAAACATTTTAAACTTGGAAGCTTTAAGCATCAATTGGAAGCATTTATTTTAATTGCAATTCCTGGTATTTTAATTGCGTTGCAACCAGATCCTGGTTCTGCAATCATTTACCTTTCGTTCATTCTAGTACTTCATCGAGAAGGTTTGCCAATTTCATACCTCTACATCAGTTTTTTTGCAATCACTCTTTTTATAGCAACGCTCTATTTTGGCTATACATCTCTATTAATTTCCTTAATAATTCTGTTCTTTTTCATCTCTATTTATATATACAAATACAAACAAAAAGTTTTTAGGCAATATCTTTATAAGATCATTGTCCTTTTTCTTATCTCAATTTCCTATACATACAGTACCCAAATTATTTTTGACCATGTTTTTGAACAAAGACATCGAGATCGTTTTAATATTTTACTGGGCAAAACAATCGATGTTAAAGACATTGGTTATAACACCAACCAATCGGTAAGAGCAATAGCTTCTGGTGGTGACTTTGGTAAAGGATTTTTGCAAGGCGAAAGAACCAGGGGGAATTTTGTTCCGGAACAACAAACAGACTATATATTTTGTACGGTTGGTGAAGAGTGGGGATTTGCAGGAACTGCTACAGTAGTGGTGTTATTTTTATTCTTCATTTTAAGAATTTTATACAAGTCGGAGAGGCAAAAATCACCTTTCACTAGAATTTATGGAATAGGCGTTGCTAGTGTTTTCTTTTTTCACTTTGCCATCAATATTGGCATGGTGGTGGGTATATTGCCTACTATTGGAATTCCACTGCCATTTTTCAGCTATGGAGGATCGAGTTTATGGGGATTTACCTTACTACTATTTATATTTATAAGGCTAGATGCAAATAAGCGGAATGAACTGTAAATTTATTTCAGAAAGCTCAAGAAGAAGTATCTTTTAAGCGTGACTTTTTATTTTTTCGCTCCTTGATGATTTCTAAAATATTTCCAAACAACCAATAAGGAACTACAAATGTCATCAGAAAAATCATCAACCAAAATCCCATGGTTAAAACAACTAAAAAAACAAGCATTCCTGAAAATTGTGACAAGTCCATATCTAAAACTATAACGATGATCAAATGTAGTGTTATCTCTTTTGTGTATCAATTTTTTTAAATTATTTCTTTTCTACCTAGTTTATAACATCATTAAAAAAAGGCTCCAAAAAAACACATAGATTTATAAAAATCAAACACTTATGTAAAATAAATCATATCAATGTAAAATAAATCAAGTTTGGTTGAATTTTTGATCCGTTCAAAGTTGTATGAAATAGATACTTTTGCTTCAAACTCTTCATCATGATTAAGATTGGTAACTTTTTTTCAAAAAACGAAAAAGACGCTCTAGACAAAGGCTTGGAAAAAACCAAGTCTTCTTTTCTAAATAAATTATCGAAGGCCGTAGCAGGAAAGTCTAAAATAGATGATGATCTATTGGACAATCTAGAAGAGGTGCTAACAACCTCTGATGTGGGCGTAGATACCACCGTAAAAATTATTAAAAAGATTGAAGATCGCGTTGCCAAGGATAAATATTTAGGAGTCGCTGAGTTAAATTCAATGTTGAAAGAAGAAATCGTAAGTTTATTACCAAACAACGATGAAATAGACGAAAAGAGTATAGATTCAAAAAACCAACAAAAGCCATACGTGATCATGGTTGTTGGTGTAAATGGAGCTGGAAAAACAACAACCATTGGCAAACTTGCAGCTCAATTTACAAAAAGCGGAAAAAAGGTTGTTTTAGGCGCTGCAGATACATTTAGAGCTGCAGCAATCGAACAGCTTCAAGTATGGGCTGATAGAAGCAAGGTGATAATGGTGCATCAAGAAATGGGTAGCGACCCTGCTTCTGTAGCTTACGATACTATAAAGTCTGCTCAAAGTCAATCGGCAGATGTGGTGATTATAGACACTGCTGGAAGGCTGCATAACAAGGTAAACTTAATGAACGAGCTCTCTAAAATAAAACGCGTAATACAAAAAATTGACAACCAATTTCCTCATGAAATTTTGTTAGTGCTCGATGGCACCACTGGTCAAAATGCGATTGAGCAAGCAAAACAATTCACCAAAGCAACAGAAGTAACTTCAATAGCCATTACAAAACTTGATGGCACCTCTAAAGGAGGTGTTGTTTTAGCTATTTCAGATAAGTTTAAAATACCTGTAAAATACATTGGTGTTGGCGAAGGAATTGATGATCTTCAAGTTTTTAACAAACATGAGTTTATTGATTCGCTATTTAATTAAATTCAAACTATAATCCTTTTGAATGATTAGTAAAACTGTAAAAAAAATAATCCGAAGCAATGCACCAAGGTGGATTATCTTATTGATTGACATTAACATAGTAGTAGATACATTTTTACTTGCTTACTTAATAAGGTTCAATTTTAAATTTGATTTTGACACGGTACAATTATTTACGCAAGTGCCTATTATTATTTTTTGTGCACTGCTCGCTTTCTTAATCACCGGATCTTACAAAGGAACGGTTAGGCATACTGGCTTAACAGATCTAGTCTACTTGTTTTTTTCAAGCATTATACTGTCGGTTCTACTAATTTTAGCCGTTGGAATTAACAAAAAATTTGGAATCCTTAATGACCACACCATACCGCTATCTATCATCATCATTCATTTTATGCTCAATATTTTCTTCTTGAATGCAAGTAGATTTGCTTTTAAATTAATTTACTTTCAATTATTCACAAATATAAAGATTGAAAAAAAGGCACTCATTTATGGTGCTGGAGAAACTGGTTTGCTCGCCTATTCTGTGCTCAATGATATTCAAGAAAAAAAATACAGTATTGTTGGCTTTGTTGATGACAATAAGAGAAAATGGGGCAAAAAAATAAATGGGGTACGCGTTTACAAACTCGATGATATTTCGGAAGAGTTTGTAAAGAAAAAAGGAATTGATGAAGTAATTATTGCCTTTCAGAATCGATCTTCTGTAAGATTGATGGAGATTACAGAAAAGCTATCTTCCATGTCTTTAGAGGTAAAGATCGTTCCGCATGCACAAGAATGGATTGATTTCAATTTAAATTCAAAACAAATAAAGAAAGTGAAAATTGAAGATTTGTTAGGTAGAATTCCTATCAACATCAACAATCCCACACTCAAAAAAGAATTAGCAGGAAAAGTAGTATTAATTACTGGTGCAGCAGGATCTATTGGTAGTGAAATTGCAAGGCAAGTCATCAGGTTTGATTGCAAACATCTTATTTTGATTGACCAAGCCGAATCTGCTCTGTATGAAATTGAGCAAGAGCTACTTCAAGGAAACAGCATAAACTTTAGCGTAATTGTTGCTAATACCACCGACCAGCATCGAATGTCTAAATTATTCGAGCTTTACAAACCAAACTTAGTATTTCACGCAGCGGCTTACAAGCATGTTCCTTTGATGGAGAAAGAACCCTATGAGTCTGTAAACATAAACGTAAAGGGTACACTGGTAATGACCAAAGTTGCGATTGAACACAATGTTGAAAAATTTGTAATGATTTCAACAGACAAAGCTGTAAACCCAACCAATGTAATGGGCGCTACCAAAAGACTTGCAGAGATGCTGGTAAGCGCACATAAAGGGGTGTCCAAAACAAAATTTATCACCACGAGATTTGGAAATGTATTGGGCTCGAATGGGTCTGTAATTCCTTTATTTAAGAAGCAAATCGAAAATGGAGGGCCAATTACTGTTACACACAAAGAAATCAATCGCTATTTTATGACCATACCCGAAGCTTGCCAACTCGTTCTTGAAGCGGGTTCTATGGGAAGTGGTGGAGAAATTTATGTTTTTGACATGGGAGATTCTGTAAAGATTTTTGACTTAGCATTAAATATGATAAATTTGTCAGGATTAAGATATAAAGAAGATATTGATATAAAGATTACAGGCTTGCGTCCAGGAGAAAAAATTCATGAAGAACTTCTGGCAGATGGTGAAAACACCATCAAAACATACAACCCTAAAATAATGATTGCCAAGGTAAAAGAATTAAATTCTCAAGAAGTTATCGATCAAGTAAATAACTTACTTGAAAATCTGTCGTCTTTTACAAACGATGAGATTGTACGATCATTGAAAAAAATAGTACCTAAGTATATATCAAAAAACTCCATCTATGAAGCCATAGATGCCGAATTAGCAAAATAATTAACTAAATGAAACACCTCCTATTTTACCTTGCAATCATCATTCAACTAAGCAGCTTATCCTCCTGTGTTTCATCAAAAAAAATTATTTATTTTAATGATATTGAAGAGACTGAAATCAATAAAAAAATAGCTACTTATGAGCCTAAAATAAAAGTAGGAGATATTATAGCAATCAATATATCGGCAATTGAGCCAGAAGCATCTATCCCATTTAACCTCTATGCCTCTCCGCCAATGAAAGGCTCAGCGCCGTCCGAAACGTTGGATTATTTAGTAAATGCTGATGGCACCATACTGATGCCTATTTTTGGAAAAGTTGCTGTAAAGGATTACACTGTAAAACAACTCACAAGTTTGATTGTAGGGAAATTATCTGATTATATTGAAAAACCTTCGGTTTATGTAAGACTAAAAAATTTCAAAGTATCAGTGATTGGAGAAGTCAGAAGCCCTGGATCATTTATAGTTGAAAATGAAAGAATGACTATTATTGAAGCCCTTGGGTTGGCTGGAGACCTCTCTATTAATGGAAAAAGAAAAAATGTGATGCTCATTCGAGAAGAAAGAGGTGAAAGAACTTTTGTTGAAATTGATTTGACAAAAAGATCACTTTTCGACTCTAAATATTATTACCTAGCGCAAAATGATATTATTTATGTGCAACCAAACAAAAGCAAGATAAATTCGGCTGCAGTTGGTCCTAGCATAAGTATCTTTATCTCTGCAATATCAGCTGTTATTGGTATAATTGCAATACTTGGTATTATTTAACATTGATATATTATTAACTTTAATCAACAAAAATGTCTGAAGATAAAGAAGCCTCCAATGGTATTCATTTTAATGATGATTCAATCAATATTCGTCAAGAAATTGAAAAATACCTTACCTACTGGAAATGGTTTATACTCTCATTGCTAATTACCCTATCGCTTTCATTTCTTTACGTTCGTTATACTTCCAAGCAATTTAAAGTTACCACTACCATACTCATAAATAATGATGAAAGTAGTGGTATTGGATCTGAGTTAGCAGCATTTAAAGATTTAGGGATTCCTGGTGGAAATGAAGTTTCTATTGAAAATGAAATCGAGTTACTAAAGTCAAGATCTTTGATGGAAGAAGTGGTTCGAAAACTTGAACTAAACGTGAGTTTTTATGAGAAAGGAAGATTTAAAACAACCGAGCTTTTTAAAAACAGTAATAACCCAATTCTTGTCAAATTTTTCAACAAAGCCCCCTCTTTTTACGCTAGAGACACCAGTTTTTCTGTTGAGATACTCTCTAACTATAAATTCAATCTTTATAACCAACAAGAAGAACTAGTCGCTACCAAAAATTTTGGGGAAGACATTCAAACCAGCCTTGGTTCAATGACCATTACTCCAACTGCTTTTACGGAAAATGATATCAATAGAAAACTTTTGGTAAGAGTTTCAAATATTCAAAATATTGTTAGTTTATATAGAAATAAATTACAAGTTGAACCCAAGGGAAGTTCAAGTATCCTAAAGTTGAGTTTGGTAGATCAATTAAGGCCAAAAGCAGTTGCTATTTTAGACAATTTAGTCTCTATTTACAACAACAATGCAATTACATACAAAAGTCAAGTGTCTGTAAAAACAGATAATTTTATTACTGATAGGATTAAAAAAATTTCTGAAGAACTTGATGCGGTTGAAGGAAGCGTAGCAAACTTCAAAAGAAAAAATAATGTTACGGATATTTCGTTAGAAACAGGTCTCATACTACAATCAAATAATGAAATTGAACAAAAAATTCTAGACTTATCTACGCAGCTAAAAATGGCATCTTACTTTGATGATTATCTACAAAATAGTAATAACGAACTGATTCCTGTAAATCTAGGAATCAATGATGCAAATTTATCCGAAGGCTCCATTCGGTATAATGAATTACTAGAAGAGCGCAATAGAATTTCTCAAAGTTCTAGCGACTTAAATCCTGTAATCGTAAACCTTGATAGACAATTAGAAGGGATTAAAAAGAATATTGAAAAAAGCTTGGAAGGATTAAAAAAATCTTTAAAAATTTCATTACAACAACTTAAAAATCAAGAAATTAGGGTTAATTCTAAAATTTCATCTGTACCATCGAAAGAAAGAGAGTATAGAGAAATTGAAAGAGAACAACAAATAATAGAAGGTCTGTATTTGTACCTGCTAAAAAAGCGTGAAGAGAATGCAATTGCGCTCGCTGGAACCATGTCAAACTCAAAAATAATTGATAAAGCATATTCAAATAACGCATCGGTATATCCTAACACAAGAGCTATTAAACTATTTGCACTCCTAGCAGGATTGTTAATTCCTTTCGTTTTTTTATATCTTAAATTTATGATCAATAATAAAGTTGAGACCATAGAAGATGTAGAGCAAAACTTAAAAGCTCCTATATTAGGGGATGTCCCAAAATCAAGAAAAAAGCAAGAATTGATTATAAAGTCTGAAGAAGATTCAGGCGGCTTTGCAGAGGCTTTTAGAATGATTAGGACCAATATTTACTTTAGATTAAAAAGAAATGAAGAAGCAAAAGTAATATTTGTCACTTCTACAATTGCTGGTGAAGGAAAAACAGTCATTAGTATAAACTTGGCATCTAATCTATCTTTTTCTAAAAATAAAGTGCTATTAATTGGTGGTGATATTAGAAAGCCTATGATTGAGAACTATTTAGATCTTCATCCTCAAAAAGGACTTACCAACTACTTGAATGATGAAAACATCAAAGAGTCTGATGTGATTCAAAAATCAATGAATAGAAATTTTGACTTTCTACCTTCTGGAACGTTGGTTTTAAATCCATCTGAGCTTTTGATGAGTAGTCGTATAGATGATTTATTATCTTACGCAAAAGAGCGATATGATTTCATTATTGTAGATACTGCTCCTGTTAATTTAGTAACAGACACATTGGTATTAAGTAAAGGTAGAGCAGATTTATTCGTATACGTGATAAGAGCTAATTATTTAGACAAGAGACTTTTGAGAATACCTTCAAAACTCTACCAAGAAAAAAGATTAGATAATATGGCTGTAATTGTGAATGAAACCACGCCAGAATACGGCTACGGCTACGGCTACGGCTACGGCTACGGCTACGGCTACGGTTATGGCGATACTTCAAACGACAAAAAATCAAAGAAACGCAGTTGAAAAATTAAGGATTGTAAATAAGCGTTGCTTATATTTCTATCCTTCTGCTAATCAATTATTGTTCAATAGCTCTTCGTAAACTTTTGCGACTTCGCTATGTGAAATCGTTTTATTTTCGAAATATTTTGTTAGCATTTTTTCGTGATCACTATTTGCTCCAAAACTTTTAATGATATTACTTAAGTGTAACTTCATATGACCTTTTTGTATGCCTGTAGTAGTCAACGCACGTATTGCAGCAAAGTTCTGAGCCAATCCTGCTGCTGCTATAATTTGCATCAATTCTTTTGCATTCGGATTGCCCAGGATATCAAGCGAAATCTTAGATAAGGGGTGTAATGAAGTTAAACCGCCAACCGTTCCTATTGCTAGAGGAATTTCAAGCCAAAACTTAAATACTCCATGTTCGATGGTTGCATCTGACAAACTTTTATAACAACCATCCTTAGATGCATAGGCATGTGCTGAAGCCTCCACAGATCTAAAATCATTACCCGTTGCAATCACCACAGCATCAACTCCATTCATAATACCTTTGTTATGAGTAACTGCCCTATAAGTATTTACTTGTGCTATTTTAACAGCCTGAATAAATTTTTCTGCATAAAAAATTGAATTTTCCTTATACAGATCCTCAGCTCTACAGCAAACTTCAGCTCTAGCAATACAATTGGGAACATGGTTGGAAAGAATACTCATCACAATTTTAATATCAGAGCTAGCAAAAGTTTTAGCAATTTGCTCAAGGCAAGAATTGATAAAATTAGCTCCCATGCTATCTACTGTCTCAAAAGAAACATGTAATTGAAAGTAATTTTCTAGTTTTTTTGTGTTATCTATCAATTCAATTTCAGTAATACCCCCTCCTCTACTACGCATATTTTTGGTAATATCATCTGTACAACGAATAAGCTCCTCTTTCTTTGAAATAAAATATTGCACTAGATCTTCATGCTTACCATTGTACATAAAATGGACTTGACCTATTTTTTGGGTTGAAAGCACCGATGCCTTAAAACCTCCTCTACTACTCCAGAACTTTGCGGTTTTTGAAGCAGAAGCAACCACCGAGCTCTCCTCCGTTACCATTGGTATGGCATATGTCTTTTTATTGACTACAAAATTTGGAGCAATTCCAAATGGTAAATAAAAATTTGAAATACTATTTTCTGAAAAACCATCATGAAGCTCTTGTTTAGAAAGATCTGTATGCCAATAGCTCTTTAGAAGGTTTGTTGTGTCTTTTTTATTTTCTAAATAGTTGGCAACTAACCATTCTATTTTTTGCTCTTTGGTAAGTTTTGAAAAACTGTGAATAGTGTTAGAAATTGAACTTCTCATATTTTGTAGTTTTAATTAAATATCATCCTAACATCATTCCATCCCTCATCACTAACTTCCTATCTGCCATGTCTGCCAAATCTTCGTTATGTGTTACAATCACAAAGGTTTGATTAAACTTTTCTCTTAAGTCAAAAAAAAGCTGGTGCAGTTGCTTGGCATTTACAGAATCTAAATTACCACTGGGTTCATCCGCAAAAATCACATCAGGATTATTTATGAGTGCTCTTGCTACAGCAACCCTCTGTTGTTCCCCACCTGAAAGCTCGCTTGGCTTATGATGAAGCCTTTCACTTAAATTCAATAAATCAAGTAATTCCTTTGCATTTTCTAACGCTTGCTTTTTAGGAGTTTTTTTTATGAATGCTGGAATACACACATTTTCAATAGCAGTAAATTCTGGTAATAGTTGGTGAAACTGAAAAATAAAACCAATATGATGATTCCTAAATTTTGAAATCGATTTATCATTTAGCCCCAGTATGTCTCTATTATTTATACGAAGAGTTGTCTCATCATTTTTGATGACAGAAGGCCGATCAAGAGTTCCTAAAATTTGTAGTAAAGTTGTTTTTCCTGCACCAGATGGACCAACAATAGCAACTACTTCAGATTTCTTTACAGAAATATCAACACCTTTCAATACCTTAAATTGCTCATAATTTTTATGAATATTTTTAGCAGATATCATAACTGATTCGCTTTGTTCTTTAAACATTTATATGGTGTAATGAATTAAAAAAAGTGTAATCAGAACTAGTATCAAGTTACTGGTAACACAACATAAAAATAAAAAAGAGAAGAGAATAACAATGATTGTTTTCTCTTCTCTTTTAATTAGTTTATACTCGAATCATACAGATTTTGAGTATGAAATTGACTAAAAATTTTACTTAAGCTTTTCTAAAATAACTTTAACTTCAACTCTTCTATTCTTTGCTCTTCCTGAAGAAGTATTATTTGGTGCTACTGGCTTTGTTTCTCCGTAACCTACAGAAGACAAATTAACTTCTTCAATTCCTCTATTTACAAAGTAGTTTTTCACTTTTTCAGCCCTTCTACGAGACAAGTCAAGATTTATGTTATCATTACCCAAACTATCAGTATGTCCTTCGATGCTGAAATCTTTATAAACATACTTTCTTAAAAGTACGAAGGCTTCATCAAGCGTAGAAATAGTATTAGCTTTAAAGGTGTCTTGACCAGAATCAAAATAAACAGTTTTAAACAATTTCTCTAATTCAACTAATTGGTCTTCTGTTATTTTCTTTGGACAACCTCTATTTGATGCTGGTCCAGGCTCATTAACACACTCATCATTTTTATCAATTACACCATCGTTATCGCTGTCTGCAAACGGACATCCGTTATTTTGTTTATCTCCAGCAGCAGTAGGACATTTGTCTTTGCTATCAATAATGCCATCTCCATCAGTATCTGGACAACCATTGTTTCTTGTTGTTCCTTTTTCATTTGGACATTTATCATCTTTATCTGCAACACCATCATTGTCTTTATCAGGACAACCATTTAGCTCAACTAAACCAATTCTGTTAGGGCATGCATCGTTAATGTCAGCAACCATATCTCCATCGCTATCTGGGCAACCGTTTAAGGATTTTAATCCGAATGTCTGAGGACAATCATCCTTGTCATTAGGAATACCATCTCCATCGCTATCACCGCCACCAAATCTATACACTAATCCAGCAGTGTGCTGGAAGTGTTGGTTGGTTTCATACCTGAAAGTTTCAAACGAATGTTTGTATTTAGAATCTAAATTCAAACCAAACTTATCCGTAAACCAAACATTCATTCCTAAACCAGCATTTGCAGTACCTGTGTCATAATCTCCAACAAATATGTATCCACCTCCTACAGTCAAGTATGGATCAAAAATACCTGTTTTTCCTATCAACTCATTTAAGTTGTACTTAATGATTCCATCAAAAGCCATATAAGTTAATTCCTCTTCTGTTGGGGAGTAAGTTATATCATCTTTAATAAGAAAGCCATCGTAATTATCAATAGTACTTAAAGATCCTGCAACTCCAAAACTAAAACCATCTGCGATATATTTGCTAATGGTTAAAGTTGGGAGTCCGTAGTTAAAATGCTCTAAACGTTCGTTTAGTCCATCTGTGTAAGTTGTTTTTGCATTGTAAGGGTAATAATCAATGATGTTAGCACCAAGCCCTATTTGCCATGGATGTTTTGCATCTTGCGCTTGAGAATTCATCCCAAAAGCAATAATAGTTACCAATAATAAAAGTCTAAACTTCAATTGTTTCATTTTTAAATTTAATTAAGCTAAAAGCGTTTTTACAAAGTATTTGTAAAATTAACATTTTATCTGAAATAAATACCAACTATTAGTATTTTATTCACATCTTTTTTTAAAAGCACCCAAATTAATGATAGATGATTCTTGCTTACAAAAGACGTAGAAAAATTCTAAAGTCAAATTAACACAAGAATTATCAATAAATATTCACATTAAATATTTCGTGATTTATTCATTTTCAGTTGCCTAATTTATTTTATTTTTCAAAATAATTGTGTTTTTTTACTGAGTTTCTTATTAATTTCACCCAACAAATCTATTACAATGACTCTTAATTTTGATAATATAATAGGACACCTTGATTTAAAAAACTATTTAATTAGTGGTGTTCAAAAGAAAAATATTGCCCATGCTCAGATTTTTGTTGGCAAAGAAGGCACTGGAGCATTGGCAATGGCAATGGCTTATGCTAAGTGTTTAATACTCATTGATGAAGATGAACACCCTAGCTTTTCGAAGCTATTTGAAAAACTTCAGCATCCAGATCTCCATTTTTACTTTCCTGTAACCACCAACGAGAAGGTGAAGAGCAACCCCATGAGTAAACTTTTTTTAGGAGAATGGCGAGAATTTCTACTTTCCAACCCTTATGGTAGTTTATTCGACTGGCTTCAATTTATTGGTGTTGAAAACAAACAAGGAATCATAGGCGTAGAAGAATCAAAAGAAATTTTAAAAAATTTGAGTCTAAAAAACTATGGGGGAGGTTACAGTGTTACCATTATTTGGCATGCCGAAAAGATGAATGAAGCTGCTGCTAATAAGTTACTGAAAATCATAGAAGAACCTCCAGAAAAAACCGTTTTTTTACTAATTACAGAAGACGAACAACAAATACTGCCAACCATACGATCTCGCTGCCAAGTATTGAATTTTCCGCCTTATTCAGCCGAAGAAATAACAACAGGACTCACTCAAATAGAAGGTATTGACCATACTGCAGCACAAAAAATAAGCAAGCAAGCAAATGGAAATTTCAACAAAGCATTGAAATTATTTCATCAAAAAAACAACGCTGTGGAGTTCGAGGAATGGTTTGTAAGCTGGGTGCGTAGTGCCTTCAAAGCAAAAGGAAATGCAGCTGCAATTAGAGATTTGATTTCATGGAGCGAACACATTTCAAAAATTGGAAGAGAACATCAAATTAAGTTTTTAAAATTTTGTTTGGAGTTTTTTAGGCAATCGTTGTTATTGAATTATGGAGCGAATGAAGCGGTATATATTAGTACTGCAACAGGTTTTGATTTAAATAAATTTTCAAAATTTACACATGGCAACAACATCGTTGGAATAAACAATGAATTGAATGAAGCGATTAAACAAATAGAACGAAATGGCAATGCAAAAATAATTTTGCTCGATTGTTCCATCAAATTAACACGATTGCTTCATCAAAAAGCTTAGTACTTAAATCCGTATTAAATTTCTTTTTGTTGTTTTAGCAATAGCGCTACATCCTCTATAAGCCTTGCTATATCTTGTTGGTCAATACCATTATAATAGCCTCTGATTTGCTTTTTTTTATCAATCAGCACAAAATTTTCGGTATGAATAAAATCTTGCAACCCGCCATCTCCCACATCTAGTACTGCGAAATAACTTTTTCTTGCCAAGTCGTAAATGTGTTTTTTATAGCCCGTTGTTATCTGCCACTTTCCTTCGATGGCTTTGTGTTTTTCCGCATAAGCTCTTAAAACAGGAACGCTGTCAATTCTAGGAGTTACAGAATGAGAGAGTAATTTTACCTCATCAATATCTACAAAAGCATCTTGTATTTTCAGCATATTGCTTGTCATAACAGGGCAGATGGTTTTACACCTTGTAAAGAAAAAATTCGCCACATAAATTGAATTCTCAAAGTCCTGATCCGTTACTTTTTTTCCATACTGATTGATCAAGTTAAAATCCGAGATTTGATGTTTACCCCTACTATTAAGCAAACTAGCATCTACCAACTTTGGATTTACCTGCGTAGGAGTATAGATAGGCAATTGTCTTTCTTGCGTAAGAATACTCTTCAAAATAACTATCATAACCACAGAAAAAATGCCAAGTGCTATGAATGTAAGTTTCGACTTTAAAAAAAAATGAGTGCTCATGGTATGCTATTTATTATATTTTTATTAGAACCATAGAATCGATCCATTACAAATGAGTGAGGAATGGTGATGCACGACAAAAAAATCAGCAGTAAATAAGGCAACAGGTGCAAATAATCGAAGTAATACATTGCAAAAGTCATTGCAAACACCATGAATAATGAAATTAAAGTAAGCGGGAAAAATAATTTAAAAAAATCTTTATAACTAGTCGCAATCTTTTTGTTTTTACAAAAAGCGTACTCTTGCGTCATCGCTTTTAAAGCATGAATGATTACAAAAAAAAGGGCAAATGCAATAAAAGGATCCATGATATAAAATGAGCAACCAATAATAACAAGCAGGTAAATTTCTTTGAATAAGATGTTGAGTGAAGCGTAATTTTTCCAAAAAAGAATCAAAAAAACAACAAATACGAAAATCAAACTTGTAGCAAAATAATAGCTTGAATAAATTGTTAGGTATTTGAAGGATGAGGGGAATAAAAAATAATCGTTATCAATAACAGAAAGACTATCCTTATTAAGGAAAATTAGGGCTGAAATCACCAAACTTCCCCATGAAAAATTAAAGAACCAAGAAAAGAATCTTGATTTTATTTTAATATTTACCAACTGAGTTTGCCCAAAATGAAAGGAAGAAGTGACCAAAAACAAAATCAATGCTATCTCACTTTTAACATACCAGATGAAAGCAAATAAACAAAGTGCTAAAACGTAATATATGATAAAAGTAATGCGTTTTTTTCCGAAACCAACTCCCGATAAATGGTCATCTATTGCCCCATGAGCAATGCCTAGGGTAGCAATGCCAACACCACAGATTGCAGTTAAAACAATATGAATAACTTCAACCTCAAGACTAAGCAACTGCAAAAACAGCAGATTAGTTACCAAATAATAAAACAAGTTGATCTGCATAGGCAAAAAAAAGTTGGCAACTTTTTAAAATTGCCAACTTGTAAGTTTAATGAAAATAAAATTAGCTAACGGATGGTTGCTTTTTACTTTGACTAATTGCCAAACTGTAAACTACCAATCCAAATCCAATTTTATTGATTGCATCTGCTATGTTGTAAAATAAATCAACTTTGGTTGAATCCCAGCCCATAGAGGTGTTTAACCATCCACCAGGCATACACATGTATCCGATTGGGTATATAGCCCATCCTACCAACACAAACCAAGCTAGTATTCTCACATTTTTAATAATAGAAGCATTGTTTGATTTTTTTGCCAATTGAGCAACTTCTCCTATCCAAGCACTGTATAATATGTATATGTAACCAAGTGTAGACAGCATACCGTAAGTTACAGAATGAGAAGTGCTTCCTCCTTCTGGATTGAAAGCTTCGCCGATGTATCCAAACACCAACATCCAAACAGAAGCTATGATCAACTTCCACATCAATCCTTTGGTAGCTCCAGCAACCTTGGTTAGCAAATAGAACTCAACACACATCAATGGTACTGTTAGAGTCCAATCAATGTATCTAAGAGCTGTTGGGTTTTCGCCTGTAGCAATGTAATAATCTTTCATGTAGTAGTAATGAACCGCAGCAATAAAAGTTATAAGACCCTAAACAAGGAGGGATAATTTCCACTTATCGTCTACCCTAGACCTTTCAAAAAAGAAAAAAATAGTAGCTGCGAGCATTGCCATGTAGCCTACAAAAAAGGTGAAAGCGGTTGCGTCGTCTTTTGGAATAGTTAAAATAGTTAATGGTATCATGATTTTTTTTAATTAGTTATTGCGATAAATGTATTTGAATTGCTGAGAGGCAATCAAACTAAACAATTAGTAATCTCTATATAAGTATAGAAAAAAGCGAATCAACATACTTTGTTAAAAACAAATTAATGTAGTGCTGTTCTATTTTTTTTGTCGAATTTTGCAATTGCTATGGCAGAATTTATTAAAATTTACGAAGAAAATCCATCTGAAAAACACCTAGAAACAGTGGTAAAAACACTGAAAAAAGGCGGAATCATCATCTACCCTACTGGAGCGGTATATTGTGCAGGTTGCGACATCACCAACAATTCAGCCATGGAAAGATTGGCAAAAATAAAGGGTATAAAGCCTCAAAAAACAGATTTTTCAATTATTTTTAGCGACTTGAGCAACCTCTCAAATTACGTTAGGCAACTAGAAACCCACACCTTTAAAATTCTTAAAAAATACCTACCCGGCCCCTATACCTTTATATTACCTAGCATTAACAAATTGCCAAAATTCTTTAAAGGAAAAAAAACCATTGGCATTAGAATTCCCGAAAGCAATATTACCCAACAGTTGGTAAAAATGCTGGGCAACCCTATTGCTGCAACGTCAGTTCACGATGAAGATGCGGTAGTGGAGTATACCACCGACCCAGAATTGATTCACGAAAAATGGCAACACAAAGTAGATCTTGTAATTGATGCTGGCTTTGGGGGCAACGTACACACCACCGTGGTAGATCTTTCTTCTAATGGCGATCCAGTATTGCTTAGAAAAGGGCTTGGTGATGGTTTTGATGATTGTTAAAGGTTGCACATAAAAGCCTACTTGCATAAAAAATTAAAAAATCAGACCTTTATTTAAATATAAAAGTACGTGAAATTAGCAATCGACATAGGCAATACCAAAGTAAAACTTGCGCTGTTTAGCGAAGACAAGATCATTACAGAACTTTCTGTTTCGCATAAAATCATTCAAGAGCAAATTTCGATCTTGTGCAAAAAACACCCCATTAAGCACGGAATTGTTTCATCGGTAACCGATTTAAACCCAGAAAATTTAGGTTTTAACAAAACTGAAATAAGCATACTAAACCTAGACAACAAGACTAAAATTCCTTTTGCAAACAATTGCGGAACAGCCACCAAGCTTGGCACAGATAGAATTGCTTTGATTGCAGGGGCAAAATTTTATCTGT
>Ga0307934_1000411_pt1 | contig 32790 bp, 25 predicted proteins | sample OrgLakmetageno90_FD_201838 | JGI IMG/M metagenome (GOLD analysis project Ga0307934, IMG submission 201838) | Saline water microbial communities from Organic Lake, Antarctica - #90 | ecosystem: Environmental > Aquatic > Non-marine Saline and Alkaline > Saline | place: Antarctica: Organic Lake...
ACGATATTCGGTCTCAGTCTAGTATTTTTGTCGATAAGCAACTGCTTTATTCTTGCCTCTGCTTCAAAAAAGTTATTTTCCAAATAAAGCTTATAAATCGCAAAAAACTTATGCGTACATAGCTCAGTATTTACGTTTTTAAGTGCCAACTCTAAACTTTTTAGATCTTTTTGACGCACTATCATCATAAGCTTTCTAAACAATACATATTCTTGTAATTCTGCAGGTGTAAGCTTAATGATCTTAGCAACACTCATTCTACCAAGAAGTGTATTTTGCTCAAGAGTTATATCAGCTACTAAATCTACAAATCGCTCTTGCTTGCTTACAGTAAACAATCCTGTAAACCAGTTGAATATAATATATGGCAGACTAAATATAAGTTTAATAAATCTATAACCAAGCACACTCAAAAACAATACCGCTAGAAGTACAAATATAAATACAACTAAGTTCATGCGTATAGCTTTATCCACAATCACAAGCATCACATAGCCATGATATTTATTCGCCCAAATTCCTACTAGTGTAGCTAAAGCGGCTATAAGTATTAATTTCAATATTTTTAACATCTTACACTCCTTCTTTAGCTATATTTTCACTTAGCTTACTTGGGTTGACAGCTTCCTGCTCATCGCCAGCCAGCCCTTTTGTATTTGAAACTTTTTTACTATTAGCTTTTCTATCATCCATTATTATTGAATTTTGCTGCTTGGTTAATTCATCAATTATACTATCAAAACTATTGCTAAGGCTTGTCATGTTTTGTGGCTCGATAGCTTGCAGGCTTTTTTCTAGTGCTTTCGCTTGGTTATTCTGTACAAAGTACTGGTTGATGATTTTAAGTAAGCTAGTTTTTGCTTGCTCTATAGTTTTCTCATCATTCATATACATCGCAGTTTGTAGATTCATCAAGGAAGCATACAGATTGTCTGCAATAAACTGCTTAGAAAACTTTGTAGCCACAAGTTGCTTATCTTTTGATATATCTTGAATCTCAACTACCGAACTTAGATATTTCCAATATTTATTTTGACCCGTTTTCGGTGTATCAATATTTTCTGGTGTCAGATAAGTAAGCTTATTTAACTGCTGTTGAATATCTAAAAATGCTTTTACGATATCATTACGAGATACAAAGCTATCTAAAGCTTTTTTGATATCTTGGCGTTTAACTGCACCAATATTTGCTACCCTACTTGCTTCCACCTTATCAAATGCAGTATCCGCAAGATCTTTTGCTTTAGAAGTATCTCCACTAAACAAAGCCACATCTTTCGCAAGTATCAGATAGTTAATCGCCGACTGAATATTTGAAATACTTACCTGTAAATACATATCATGTGTTGGTGTAGTGATTTGAGCATTTAAAGCATCGAGTTGAGCTTGTAGTGCTTTCACACCTTCTTTTTGAGCATCACTTTGAGTACTCACATCATTAAGAATACTTTTTTGCTGTGACTGGTATGATTTAAGCTTATCTAGCTCGGTCTGCATAGTATCATAGGTCTGATTAGCATTTAAAACATTATTAGCTTCATTTTTAGAGTTTACAAACACAAAACCTGCCACACCTAAAGCTACTGCAGATACAACCAAACTCAAAGCTGAAAGCTTGCTAAAAGATGATCGCTTATCAATTTTTTTTATCTGTGTTGGCTTGGTAGTATTCAACGCCTCACTCTTGATGTTATCTTCTTTCATTATCATGCTCCTTTATTGTATTTTATAGCCCAAGCAATATTTGCTTACTGATATAATCATTATCAATTTTATGCAATTTCAATATATTTTTAAACCCATTTGCTGATACAAATCTTTGCATTTTATAGCTAGTGACTGTAACTTTTGCTTGAACGGGTAAAGGCATTTCTTCAAAAATTCTTATCAAAGATTTAAACACATCTATACTTGTTGCTACTATCAAATCAGGCTCTGCTTTGCTGTACTCTGCAGTATAAGCACTTTGTAAAAGGTCTTTATCTACAAGAACTCTTTCATATACAGTAATTTTTGTAGCTGTAGTATGTTTAGAGATTTCTTCTTCAAGATAAGTGTTTCCATCAGCACCCGAAACGATCGCAAATTTTTTGTCCGCAAATGGAGTCTTTTCAATAAGGATAAATAATGCTTTTGAATTGTGCTTGCCTGGACATTGAGAATCTAATTCAAAATCTTTCAACTCTTTTGCAGTAGCTGTACCAATACTGTATATATTCTTATCAGCTAAAAGCTTAGCATCGTGTTGTGCAAAAAAACTCTTTACAGCATGCTTACTTGTAAATATAAAATCCGTAAACTCATTAAGCTCTACAGGTGTAGCAATATCTTTTATCTCAATAGTTGGCAAAGCTAATGCTTTTACTCCATGAACTTCCACAAGTTCCATCAATCCTTTTGCATCTTCTTCTGGTCTACAAATTAGTACATTCATTTTTCAATATTTCCCTGCCGTAGCATATATATAGTCAAGCATCGATTTTAAGCCAGTTGCTCTTGTAGCACTTAGATTACTTCCGAAACCAATTTCTTTTATAAAGTCAGTGTTTGATGCTGTTATCTCTGCAGGTGCTGCATCGTTGTATACTCGAAGCAACAACCCAATCAAGCCAGATACAATCAAAGCATCACTTGTTGCGATAAATTTTGATTTACCATCATTCATCTCATGGTCAAACCAAACTTGTGATTGGCACCCTCGCACAAGATTTTCTGTGGTTTTTTTATCTTCTGGAAATTGAGGTAGCTTTTTTGCTAGAGAAATAACATAGTCGTATTTATCCTCCCAATCATCAAAAAAAGATAATTCTTCAACAATTTCATGCTGTCTTTGGATAACTTGATTTTCCATTATTAAAATACTTCGTGTTTATATTCAGATTATGGGTATTAATGGTACCACAAACCACATATCTTATAAACTTAATAAAAAAATGCCTAAAAAGTTTAAAAAGCTATTGACAGTATAGCTAAACAGCTATAGAATACTTCCTTGTAGTTCCCCGATAGCTCAGCGGTAGAGCAGTTGACTGTTAATCAATTGGTCGGCGGTTCAAATCCGTCTCGGGGAGCCACACACAAGTTTCATTCTGTATCAAATCATCCCATAACACAATAAAACAAAAGCTTACAGCTCATTGGTTGTATTATGCCGTCTCAAATAATAATACTAAAACCTAGACTTAACTGTATCCTCAGATGTATCCTAGTAAATATACTTTATAAAATACCTGATATTACTAAATGGCGAATAAACTAACAGTTTCAAAAATAAATAGTCTTAAACCTAAGCCTAGTACAAAATCTATTAAAGATGGTAATCCCAAACTAATGGATTATAGAGAGGGAGACGGCAATGGCCTATATATCAAAGTTGATACTAAAGGTAATAAGTCTTGGCAGTTTAGATATAAAGGCTCGTTTCACGGTATAGGTGCCTACCCTGCTTTAGGTTTAACAGGAGCTAGAAAAGTAGCTACAGAATTTAATGAAGTTATAGCAGACGGTGGAAACCCTATAGTGCATAGAGATAGTAAAAAAGATACTGATGAGCTATTAGTACAAATATAGCTAATAAGTTTATTGAACATAAAATAAATACTAGAGTATGGACATGTCAAACACCAAAGAGTAATACGAACCTATACAATGCTAATATAAAAGTATTCCTTAAAAATCGCTATATAGACAAGATAAGACCAAAAGAAATAATAATGCTTATAAAGACCTTTGCAGATCATATCAAAATGGATTAGAGCATATAGCTATAGATGGTACAGAAGACCAAAAGGAAATAATGACTATTCATATATTGGATATACTAAATAAAGATTATAGCTTATTACTTGGCCTACTATTTGAGCTAGGAGATGTAGCAGATAGAGAGTATCAAAATAAGCCACACAAGACTACAGAGCTAAAGGATCGGCTAATCAAGTTATTTGACTATTTACGAGCCATTAAAGCCGACTAACAGCCTAAAACATCATCTTATATCAAATCATCTATCTAATTCCAAAACCTCTTATTTCAATCTTTAAAACGCAACGGCTGATAAGTATCTCAAGACCATTGTTTAAAAGGCTTGTAGAGAGTAGTAAAAATAAAAAGCAACAGAGTATCTATATTATTTACTATTGTAGTTGTTGCAAGGCTTGCAATCATGGTCGCAATTAATCGCAAAATGCGATACACTATATTTATATCAATTAAACAATAGGTTTATATTATGGCATTATCCGTTAGACTATCAAACAACTTAGTAGATACAGCTAAGACCATATCAAAGGTTATGCATCGCTCATGTGCTAGTCAAATAGAGCATTGGGCAACTATTGGGCGACTTGTAGAGGAAAACCCCGACCTGCCTTATGATTTTATCATAGGGAGCTTGGTAGCTAAAGCAGAGCTAGAAAGTGGGCAGGTAGAGGATTATAGTTTTGAGAGTTAAGCAGACCAATACATTTAAAAAATATATCAAAAAACTATCTACTAGAGATAAAAAGGAAATTGATGGAGTTGTTAAGCTTATTGCAAACAATCCATACATAGGAGAGCAAAAGAAAGGTGATTTAGACTTTTTAAGAGTTTATAAGTTTAAGCTAAATACACAGCTTATACTACTTGGCTACAACTATGATAATGATGAGATTATCCTAACATTGCTAAAAATAGATTCGCATGAGAACTTTTATAGAGATATGAAAAGATAAGCCTATATTTAATCCACCCATACTATTAAGTATTCAAAACACCCCTAAAATCACACTCTTTTATCTCATTATATAATTACCTACAACATTACTTAGCTAACTAATTGTAGTACAGCTAACGGCATTAGGCATATAAATAAATGGTGGATATATGAAAAGTATAAGGGAGATAGCGTGGGAATGTGGTATAGAGCTACCTAGCAATGCAGATACTCAAAAGATGGCTTTGTATAATTGGTTTGGTAAGCCTAAGACTAAACATATTGTAAGAGTAGATACTAGCACATGGGTGTTTGGAGATACTAGGACTAGTGAAAGGTACAAGGTAGTAGGTGGCGAAGTAGTAGAGCAAGATTTAGGAGTAATGAGATGAGAGAGCAAAACCATACAATGGACTTTAAAAGTAAAACCTTGCCAATAACTATAAGGTTAGATGAGCATGAGCTACAACAACTTAAAAGCTTTGCTAGTGAGCATGGTGTAGGTTATAGCGTAGTTATCAAGTCGTTAGTATATAAATTTAATCGTAATTTGATTAATTTTCTTTAATCTACTTACCCTAGGTTTTCACTAGGTTATTTACAGAACAATACCAAAGTTTCACTAAGGTATTTTATAAAAACAATGGTAAGGTTTAGATAAGGGTACATTGATTCAAAAGTATCCTAAAATAGTATCCTTTCTAAACAACTAGAAATATAAACCATTATAAACAAAGGCTTATAGCAAAATAGTCTAGTCCATCTCGGCTCAAGTTTCAAATACTTTTTCAAATATTCACAATCAAATACCGCAACTTTATATATTATTTAACTTATTGTTTACTTACAATATTTGCTATAATCAAGCACATACTTATTTCAGTAATTCCAACATACAATGAAAGCATCACAAACACTTATTGCTACTACAAAAGAGCTTCCTAAAGAAGCTGTACTTACATCGCATCAACTTATGCTAAAAGCTGGTCTTATCAAAAAGCTAGCATCTGGTATCTACACTTGGATGCCGATGGGTGTAAAAGTTTTGCAGAACATTCAAAAAATTGTCCGTGAAGAAATGGCAAAAGCTGGTGCTAGTGAACTACTACTTCCAAGCGTGTTACCATCAGAGCTTTTACAAGAAACTCATCGCTGGGATAAATTTGGTCCAGAACTTCTAAAACTACAAGATCGTCATGGTCGTGATTTCTGTTATGGTCCTACGCATGAAGAGCCAATAGTTGATATGGCTAGAGATACTATCAAAAGTTACAAACAACTACCGTTGAATCTTTACCAAATTCAAACTAAGTTTAGAGATGAAATTCGCCCTCGTTTTGGTGTAATGCGTGCTAGAGAATTTATAATGAAAGATGCTTATTCTTTCCATGAGAATGCTGACTGCTTGCACAATACTTACGAGACTATGTTTCAAGCGTATTGCAATATACTAGACCGTATTGGTCTGAAATTTCGCCCTGTAAAAGCAGACACTGGTGCTATAGGCGGTGATAACAGCCACGAGTTCCAAGTACTTGCAAATGCTGGTGAAGATATAATTTGCTACAGTAACGATAGCGACTATGCTGCAAATATCGAACTTGCAACTTATGCAAAACCTAACTTGAGCAAAAAGAGGGTTTCTACAAATACTATAGAGAAAATCCACACGCCTAATATCAAAACTATAGAAAAGCTTTGTAAAGAAATGAATTTTGATATCAAGAAAACTGTTAAAACAATGATTGTAAAAGATGCTGATGGTAATTTCTTTGCCCTAGCAATTCGTGGCGACCATGAGCTTAATGAAACCAAGATAAACAAACTACCTCAAATAGTTGCACCATATAACCTAGCATCAAGAGAAGAAATCAATTCTCTATTTAGTGCAAACCCAGGTTCACTTGGTATACAAAATTGCCCTATCACTATAATTGCAGACTTTAGTGCTGTTGAAGTTACAGATATTATTTGTGGTGCAAATGAAGATAATTATCATCTGACTAATGTAAATTGGGATAGAGATGTATCAGACTATCAAGTAGCTGATATTAGAAATATAGTCACAGGAGATATTTCCCCTGATGGCAATGGTACGCTAGAGCTTACAAATGGCATCGAAGTTGGACATATATTTGAGCTTGGTGATGTATATTCTGCTCCGATGAAAGCTACCATAATTGGTCAAGATGGTAAGTCTAAGCCGATACTTATGGGTTGCTATGGTTTTGGTGTATCTCGTGTGATGGCAGCAGCTGTTGAGCAACTACATGATGAAAATGGTATAGTCTGGCCAGATGCTATCGCTCCGTACCAAGTTGCTATATTACCGATAAATTACAACAAATCTGATGGCGTGAAAGCTCTTGCGGATAAGCTTTATGCAGAACTTATTGCCAAAGGTATAGATGTACTACTTGATGACCGTGGTGCAAGACCAGGGGTTATGTTTGCAGATGCTGACCTAGTAGGCTACACCCACCATATCGTGATTGGTGACAGACTACTTGAGCAAGGGCTGATTGAGTACAAGAACCGCAAAACCCAAGAAAAACAAGAGATTACAGTTGAGCAGTTGAGTGATATTTTATACCAATCCTAATACAAAGTGGGATATTTGATTATTATCCTAAAGTAAGATATAAAGATATATTTAAAAGTATGCTTGTACTTCAAAATAAAATTTAACTTTAAGGACAGGATACTGCTAAAAACACTAATTTATGTTGGGCTTGGTATTACTCTTCAACTCGAATAATTTTAGAAAGCTTTTGCAACATTGCATTTATAAACTTATAACCCTCTTCTGTACCCATACTAAAATTGATCTCAACATATTCTTTAATAATAACTTGATACGGATTTTCTAAGCACTCAATAAGCTCAGCAATAGCAACCTGCAATACAGCTAGGTCTACGATATTTGTAAAAGCCGCACCATCCTTTGAATTCTCTTCTATATAATTATTTACTTGCTCTTCATTAGTTCCCATTGCATCTATCAATCTATAGAAAAAATCCCAATCAGTTTGGTGCCTTCCAGCATTGTCAGCAAAAAATTGAACTTTTAACTCCGGGTATGTTGTGCCTGCTACTTTCTTTTGATACAAAGCTTGTACGGCATATAATCTTGCGTTATTTCTAGCTTTAGCGGTAGTTTTCATTGATAGCCTTTAGTGTTTTTTTAGATGATTTAATATATCATTGTTTTCAATAAAGTATTATACCTAACAAAATCTAAATATGCATAAATGGTGGAAAGAAATTGAGCTAAAAGATATGAACTCGCAACAATGGGAATCTATTTGTGATAGATGTGCCCTTTGCTGTCTAAACAAACTTCAAGATGATGAGTCCGATGAGGTATTTTATACCAAAGTAAGTTGCAAGCTTTTAGATATAGGTAAATGCCAATGTAGTTCGTATGAAAAAAGAAAGCAAATAGTACCAGACTGTATAAACCTAACTTATAAACAGCTCAAAAATCACGCTCATAAATGGCTGCCAAACTCTTGTGCTTACAAACTCCTTTTACAAGATGAAGATTTACCAGATTGGCATCACTTAAATACTGGCTCGACTGATGAGATGCACGCACAGAAAAAATCTGCCAAGCATTTTGCAATCTCAGAATATGAAATGGCCGAGGATGACTACCTAGAAGACTTTATCATAAAGTTAGAAGGTTGATATACTATCTTTAAGTTCTTTCCAAACTTAAAACTAAAGTATTGTGTCAAATGTCAACTAGGATTGCCGGTTGACGCCAACTAGCTTTGCCGCATTATTTCTGTTTCATACGATAACTTTCTCCCTCTAAACTTATGATTGTTGAATGATGAACTAATCTATCAATAGCTGTTAGTGCTTGACATTATAAATGCCCATACTTGATTTAATAACTCTTTTTGTACTCACTATATTGCGACTATAAATATTCCTCATGCTCACAATAATTAGGAATAAAAATATCCGTGCTCAAAATCACGAATACCATACCTACATTAATTGAGAATATAACTAGAAACTAGAATAATTAATCATCCCATGCAAACCAATATTCTTCTATTTCCTTTATATGGCATTCTGCCATGAGCAAATGCTAAATTATCCAATATCATTAAATCTCCTTTTTGCCAAGTCTCTAAGATCATATTTTCAGTATAAATATTCTTAATATGATCAATATACTCCTTGGGGATAATGGAACCATCTCCAAAAAATGAATTTCTAGGATACTCAATTGGAGACATATCTTTATAGAAATCTTTAAATATTTCATCATTATTTTCTTGGTTAAATAAATGGGCTTGATTAAACCATATTTTTTTCCCATGATGCATCTTCACAGCATCACAAATTTGCCTTGTTCTCAAATGAGAAGTTGTTATCCACTCAAAATCAATATCGTGAAACTTACAATATTTTTCAACATCTTCTTTTTTTTCTGTAGCAAAGCTTTGTTGCCAGGTTAAGTCAAAAGTGTTTGTATAGTTTCTCGTATACATAACCCTTTTAGTTTCAAATTCATCACGAATATTTTTATCAATAGACTCGTATATGAGAGCACTATCTACAATTGGTGTTTCACCTCCATCTTCTGATGGAATAAGACAATAAAAAAATAAGAAAGAAGGATAGTTATCTGTATATGAGTTCTCATTGTGTAGCTGGATCATTAAATTATTTGGGTACTCTGTAGAAGTGTAAACATTTCCAAGAAGCTTTGTTCTTGGGGATGAACCATAGTTATATTCAACAACATTTTTATCTAAAAATCTATTTGCGATTTTTTCTAAGTCTGAGAGTTGCAATAGTGATGATCCTCTAAATAATAATGCCCCATATTTTTTTATCTTTTCTCTAATATCAGCGTGATTTTGACCCAAAAACGCTATAATATCCTCATTTAATTTAATGATTTTCATGTTTATTCCTGTAATTTTTAATTAAATTTTTTGGTAAAAAAACTTCTAACTCTACTAGAATGCATCCAGCTCATATGACTGCCATCATATTCAATTATTTTAAAGCTTCTTAAAGGCTTAATAACATTAAATATATTATTGTCATTCGTCTTATAAGCATAATAAGAACACAACTTGTAGTAGTCTTTAGTACTATATTCATCAATTTTAATAGATTTTAACAAAGTTATATCTGTATTTATTTTTTTCAAATTTTTGTGATACTCATAATTAATATCTGAACAAAAACTATCTACTACAGGGTCTCCTTTGAAAGTATTCAGATTGCTACTATAAAAATAAGTATCTATTAAATATAAATGTTTTACATAAATATTATTTTTCTGAAATAAATTACAAAATTCAATTGCAATATTTCCTCCATAACTCCAACCGATTAAAGATATTTTTATATTTGTATCTAAAAGTTTACGAATATAAATATACATCAATGAAGCAATCTCTTTGTAGCTAACATTATATTTCACATTATTCTTAGAGAGTTCTAGTTGAAAATTATTAAATAAAACTATCTTGTATTTAATAGATACCCATTTTACTAAACTATTATAGTAACTTTCAGCACCACCACCAGCAGGAGGAAAAACAATTAAGATTTCTTCACCAGAGCTGTTAAACTCTTCTAACATTCTGAAATCTTTGAGATCACTAGGCGTATAGTACCTTTTGCTCTGTTCTACAAGCTCACTTGTATGCTTTTGGATAGTTATCAAATTTCGTTGTAATGATTTTGATAGTTTATCTGTTACATCTTGGCCAAGCTGGGTAACAACTGTGAAACCTAACTTACCATCTACAACCATTCCATTTATATTAATGATATTATGATCTTGATTCCTAGATGATGCCGATACTCCACTATCTTCTGATACAATCTGCCACAATCCTTCTTTACTATCGAACTGACCTAAGTAGTTAAAGCTTATTTCAGGTAGTTGGTTGAAGTTAATATTATTGTCTTTATTTATTACAAAACCACCAAAACCAATACCTTTGTCTGGAATTACTCTTAGGCTTTCTTTGATGTATTTGATTGTATTACCAATATCTTCTTGTGTCTCAAGTAATACTGGATACATAGTTGTAAACCAACCTACTGTATTACCAATATCCTGACCATCAATCAAATGCTCTCTACCATGTCCTTCAAGAGTAATTCCTTGTGTACTAGATCCATTCCAATCTTGAAGAGCTAAAGCTAATGCTGTAAGTAATAAATCGTTTATTTCTGTCTGATAAGCCTTGCTTGATTGCTGTAACAAACTCTCTGTTTGAGCTTTACTTAGACGGACTTCTCCTCGAGTAGGCTTACTGCTTATCTCTGGATAACTAGGAATACTCTCTAATACATTATTCCAGTAAGATAACTGCTCACTGTGATTATCTGCATATTCTGTAACTAAATTAGAATACTGTCTATAGCTTGTAGCTTTAGGAGCTAGTGCTTCATTGTTATAGATAGACTTAAAGTCTTCAATTAAAATTCTCCAACTTACTGCATCTACTATTAAATGATGTAAAGCAAAGTACAATCTTGCACTACCATCTGTATAACCACTTAAATAGCCAACTTGGAATAATGGACCATTCTCTATATCAAAGTTACTCTGCCAAGCTGTTAATTCAGCATGCAATTCATCATTACTATAATCATTAATATCTATATGCTTAACTTCAGGGATAGATATTTCTTGATTGTAACTTTGAGTATTCGACTTAATGTCATAACTAACTCGCAAAATATCATGGTGATTAACAAGATTAGTTATTACATCTTGAATCTTATCAATTTCAAGTTCTGACTCGGTTGCTGAGCGGAGTCGAAGTATGACCATAAATGATTGATTCCAATGATTAAAATCTGCAAACTTACCACTATGAATATTGTCAAAGAACCATTCTTGGATAGGTAATAGACGGATTAATCCCGTTAATACACCTTCCTCTTTAAGAACTGCTATTTCTTGTTTAAGATTTGATTCAATATGCAAAGCTAATTTACTTACTGTACGATTATCAAATATATCTCTTACACTTACACCAAAACCATTCTTACGCAGTCTTGAGCTTAGCTGAATACTTACTATAGAGTCCCCACCAATCCTAAAGAAGTCATCTGTTGTACCAACTTTTTCCAAACCTAATACATCTGCAAATATATTACATAAGCTAACTTCAAGCTCAGTTGTAGGGGCTATAAAACTAGCTTCATTTACAAACTCAGGATTTGGCAATGCCTTACGATCTAATTTACCATTTACAGTAAGTGGTAAACTCTCAAGCTCTACCAAGATACTCGGTATCATATAATCTGGCAATACTTTAGATAGTTGATCAAGTAAATCTTCTTGTTTAAGAGTGTTTAACTCTACTGGCACGAAATAGCCAACCAAGTATTGACTATTTGTTTGTTGGACTTGCCCTGAGCCTGTCGAACGGGACTGAGCTAATACAACTGACTGCTTAATACCATCTAACTTATCTAGCTGACTTTCAATCTCACCTAATTCAATACGATAGCCACGGATCTTAACCTGGAAATCATTACGACCTATATACTCAATATTACCATCAGCTAACCATCTAACCAAATCACCAGTCTTATATAGCCTTGTATATCCATTAGCTTTATCAGATTCTGTAGCAAATGGATTGGGCACAAATCTTTCAGCTGTTAATTCTGGACGATTCAAATAGCCTCTAGCTAACCCTGCTCCACCTATGTATAACTCTCCAATGACGCCTATTGGCACTGGTTGATTATGTTGGTCGAGAATATATAATTTTCTTCCATTAATTGCATCTCCAATAGGGCAATTATCAGATTGAATAGTTTCTTTAAACTTATAATTAGTTGTAAATGTTGTTGATTCAGTTGGTCCATAACCGTTAATTATATTAGCGGGTTTATAATCACTCTTTATCAGGCTATTTATAAACTTAACATTTATTGCTTCTCCACCAATTAGCAAATAAGAAATCTTATTAAAAACTTTATTATCTAAATTATACAGCGATTCACATAGCGTTTTCGTCAACCACAATATACTTATATTATTTTGCTTTATGAACTCTTTAAAGTATGAGACATTAGATATTAGTTTTTTTAAATTTTTAGGAATAGATAGTCTTAAACCATTTAATAAAGGAGTAAATATTTCAAATATAGATGCATCAAATACAGGTGATGATAAAAATGCAAAACTATCTGTTTGTTTCAAGGCAATATTATCATCATAAACCAAACTACAAATATTTTTATGCTCGACAATCACCCCCTTAGGCAATCCCGTAGTACCTGATGTATATATCACATAAGCCAAATCTGTAGATTGATTATGTTGAAGTAAATTACCAGTTTCTTCTTTACTGTATATGAATGAATCATCTTGCTTATCTATCTCTATAAAATCTATGTCAGTAACTTCTTCTAATTTAACTACTAGATGACTCTGTGTAATTATAAGCTTAGCATCTGTATCTTGGATAATATGTTTAAATCTTTCAGTTGGATAATCTGGATCCATCGGTACATACGCTCCTCCTGACTTCATCACAGCAAGAATACCTATAATCATATCCATACTTCTTTCAAGACATAATGGTATTAGCGTATCTGCTTGTAGCTCTTGGTTTGTTATGTGTTTATACTCTTTACGGATGTATCTTGCTAGTTGGTTAGCTTTGTTATTTAGCTCATGGTAAGTAAGCTCTTCTTGTTCGAAGACTAATGCAATGTTACTCGGATTCTGATCTACCTGCTCTTCAAATAGATCGTAGATAGTCTTATCTTTTGGATATGGTTTATCAGTCTTGTTCCAGTCATAAATTATAGTCTGATAGTCTTGAACTGATAGTAAAGTATAATCTTTAATCAAAGTTTCTTGGTTTTGCACTAGAATACTTAAAATACTTTGATAACTCTCGACTAATCTTTGTATTGTTTCTTCTTTGTAGAGTGATGTAGCATAATTGAAACTTCCTTGCAATTTGTCTTGACTATCATCTACAAAACATGTCAAATCAAATTTAGCTATACTGTAATTATTGTTATCTTCTACTGTTTTAAACAGATTATTATCCTGAGCTCCAAAACTCTGCAAGCCAAACATTACCTGAAATATAGGATGCCTACTTTGATCTTGTTCTATATTAAGAGCTGTTACTAATCTCTCAAATGGCAAATCTTGATGACTTTGTGTTTCTATAAGATTATTATGAACATTTTTAAGTAATTCAATTACACTTTTGTTTGTGTCTAATTGCTCTCTCAAACCTAAACTATTTACAAAGAACCCTATCAAATCTTGTGTTTGACTATGATGCCTATTGGCTATTGGTGTTCCAACAACTATATCTTCTTGACCCGTATATTTATGTAGCAATACATAAAATACACTTAGCATTAATGAGTATAGTGATGAGTTGTTATCTTTAGCTATTGCTCTTAATTTATCTGAAGTATCTTGATCTATCTCAAATGATACGCTATCTCCACTATAAGCTATCTTAGCTGGTCTTGGATAGTCTGTAGACATATTGAGTGTTTCATAACCTAGCAACCTTTCTTGCCAGTAAGATAATTGCTTCTCTAACTCTTCACCCTGCAGATATTCTCTCTGCCACACTGCAAAATCTTTATATTGAATACTTAACTTAGGAAGCTGTAGAGGAGTATTATTAGCATAATGATCATAGTAAGCATTTAATTCTTTGAGTAGAATATCTATCGACCAACCATCACTTGCTATATGATGAATATTAATTAATAACTTAGTCTCCGTCTCTTCTTTATAGATAGATACTCTAATCGGATAATCATTAGTTAAATCAAATGGAGTATTAATATCTAAATCTACCTGTTTAGATATATCTGCATTTTGGTAGCTATACTCATTTATAACCAATTCATCATTTAATACAACTTGATAGTCACTACCATTTTCATCTGTCTTAAATATACTTCTTAATACTTCATGCCTTTCTACTATTGAGGATATTGATTGTTTAATAATATCAAGATTAATCCCATCTTCAAGTGATACAAGCATCGGTATATGATATGCATTGCTGCCTTTCTCATACTGCTCTATAAACCACAACCTCTCCTGAGCAAAGGATAATAGATTACTAGTTAAATTAAATACAAGAATGGGTTTTTTAATAAAATCCGCCATAGAGCAGATTTTGTTTTGTATAAGAATCTCTGATATTTGATGTTTATTATTGCTAATATATTTTTTGTTTTTTTCTGTAGTTAGCTTGTCGCTAACCCTTACTCTAAGCTTAGAGTCATACCATAAAGCACTATTGTTTTTTCTAAAAAAATCAAAAAACTTAATAATATTCATTAAAACTCCCAACTCGTTGAGTTCTCTTCAAAAATATTATTTTTTGATACCTCAATTTTTTCACTAACAGATTTAATAGTTTTTAAACTAAATATATCCGCTATGCTTACACTTGTATCTAACTCATTAGATATTCTATTAGCTAATTTAATAGCTAACATACTATTTCCACCAACTCTAAAGAAATTATCTGTAGTACCTACCTTCTCTAAACCTAATACATCTATAAATAGATTACATAAACTAATTTCAAGTTCACTTGTAGGAGCTACAAAACAAGCTTCATTAACAAACTCTGGATTTGGTAATGCTTTGCGATCTAACTTACCATTTACTGTAAGTGGTAAACTCTCTAACTCAACCAATATACTCGGTACCATATAATCTGGCAATACATTGGATAACTGATCAAGTAAGTCTTCTTGAGACAGTGTATTCAACTCATTAGGTAAATAATAACCAACCAAGTATTGACTATTTGTTTGTTGATTAACTTGAGCTAATACAACTGATTGTTTAATTCCTTCAAGTTTAGCTAGCTGATTCTCTATCTCTCCCAACTCAATCCTGTGCCCACGGATCTTAACCTGAAAATCATTCCTACCTATATATTCAATATTACCATCGGGTAACCATCTAACAAGGTCACCTGTCTTATACAATCTTGTATAGCCTTTAGCTATATCACCCTCAGTTGCAAATGGATTAGATACAAACCTCTCCGCTGTTAATTCAGGGCGGTTTAAATAGCCTCTAGCTAAACCTGCTCCACCTATATACAACTCTCCAATCACTCCAATTGGAACTGGTTGGTGATGTTGGTCGAGGATATAGATTTTTTCATTAGTAAGTGGTTTACCTATCAAAACATCTTCACAATTTAGTAAATATGATGAACTCCAAATAGTTGTTTCTGTAGGTCCATACATATTAATGACATTACTGAATCTATCTTTAAGCACTTGCGATATTTGCTTTGATAAATATTCTCCACCTACTAAACATACCTTATCTCGTAGTTCTAAATCTTTATTATCACAAAGCAAAGATAAAGTATTTGGGGTTTGCTGAATAACATCAATATCTTTTAAATATTCTTTTTTAATATTAGATACACTTGAGAGGCGGATTAAAGATCCTGTAATTAATGGAAGGCTATATTCTAATCCAAATATATCAAATACATATTCCGTCAAACTCAATATATTATACTTTTCAATACATTTAAGTTGACTACTTAAAATCCCTATTAAAAAAGAGCTTATTGATTTATGCTCAACCATCACACCTTTCGGCAGACCTGTAGTGCCACTTGTATATATCACATAAGCCAAATCTGTAGATTGACTATGTAGTAGTAGATTAGTTTCCTCTTCTTCAGCATATACTACTTGATTATCTTGCTCATCTATTGCTATGAGCTTGATATCTATTATTTGTTGGAGCTTTGTTGTCAGATGACTTTGTGTAACAATCAACTTCGCATCCGTATCCTTGAGTATATGCTTAAACCTTTTAGCTGGATACTCAGGATCCATCGGTACATAAGCACCTCCTGCTTTCATTACAGCTAAGATAGCTATTACCATATCCAAACTTCTTTCTAAACAAAGGGGGAGTAGAGTATCTGGTTTAAGATCTTGGTTTGTAACTTGCTTATACTGTTTTCTTATATATCTAGCTAATTGATTAGCTTTGTTATTTAACTCTTGGTAAGTAAGCTCTTCTTGTTCGTATACTAACGCTATATTATTTGGATTCTTTGCTACCTGCTCTTCAAATAACTGATAAACTGTCTTATTTTTAAGATAGTCTTTATCTGTTGCATTCCAATCGTGAACTATTTTTTGATAGTCTTCTTTTGAAAGAAGACTATAGTCTTTGATTTTTGATGTTTTATTTTCTACTAAATCAATTAATATCTCATTATAGTAATTCATCATATTTTTAGCTGTGTTTATATCAATAAATGTTTTGCTAGCTTTTAAAACTATTCCAAAATCATCTCCATTTCTACCAACATTTAATGTAAACGGAATATTTGTTTGTTCATGTGAGTATTCTCGACTTACTTGATTATTTTTATAATTATTTTCAGCTATATGAAAATGTACATAGTTAAATGCACATAGATACAAATCATCGACCATATTTAAATCTGATTTCAATTTACCATATGGATATAACTTGAATTTTTCTAATTGATGCTTATACTCTTGTGTTGCAAAAATTAAATCTTCAAAACTTTGATTTGGTTTAAAGTCATTTCTAAATGCTATTGTATTTAAATGCAGACCAAAGACCTTATCACCACCATCTTCTTGCAAACGATTATTAACAACCAATCCTAAAACTATATCTTCTTTGTTTAACAATTTTGATAGAAGTATTTGATATGCAGATAATAAAACCGTATCTACGGATACTGATAATTCTTTGGATAACTTGATTAACTTAGCAGATAATACAGTATCTAATCCCTTTGAAATCTCAACTTGCGTGTCTTTTGATATGGCTGTTTTATCAAAAATAAAGCTGATCTTTTCATATTCATAATCAGCAAGATAATTTCCCCAAAAATCACTATAGTCATTACTATCTAAAGTTATCAATTCATTTCTTACAAATTTACCATAAGAAGGCATATTTTCATGCTTAAACTCTTCTTTATTAAAGTATAGTCTTACAAATTCAGATATTAAAGAGGCCACACTCCAGCCATCTGTAATAGCATGATGAAATGAATATATTAAGACAAAACTATCTTCTCTTGGTGCAATTATAAACCTATATAATCCTGGCTCATCAAGCGGTAAGTTGTTTTCTTTTTCTGCTAGAACTATTTCTTTAATAGACTGTTTAGAATTATTTACTATTATTTTTTGATCAATATCAATTTCTTTATTAACTATATTGAAATAACCAGTATCTTGCTCAATAAAAGATGTTCTTAATAATGGGTGCTTACCTATAAGATCACTCCATACATCGACAAAAGTTTCTTTATTAAAAAATTTATTTATATTATAACTAAAAACATCATGATAAGTTCCTTTTGAATCTAATATGGACTCAATAAGCATACCAGTCTGCAAATAACTAGCCGGATAAATATCTTCTATATATTCTTCTAAAATGTTCAGATTTCTTATTACTTCATTCTTTCGCTCTGCTGTTACTAATGAAAAAGGCAAATACTTCTTATCATCAATAGCTTTAGTATGATCTACATTAACTAATAATTTCTGTATAGTTCTATAAGTAAAAATATCTGCAACGGATATATTAAATTCAATTTTCTTCATCTTACCTACAAGACGAATACTTACTATTGAATCTCCACCTATCCTAAAGAAATCATCTGTGATACCGACTTTCTCTAAACCAAGTACATCTGCAAATATATTACATAAACTAATCTCAAGCTCTGTTGTCGGGGCTTGATAAGTATCATCATTAACAAACTCTGGATTAGGCAATGCTTTACGATCTAACTTACCATTGACTGTAAGCGGTAAGCTCTCAAGCTCAACTAATATACTCGGCACCATATAATCTGGTAATGCTTTAGATAACTCATTAAGTAAGTCTTCTTGCTTTAAAGTGTTTAATTTCTCTGATACGAAATAACCAACTAAGTATTGGCTATTTGTCTGTTGAGCCTGCCCTGAGCCTGTCGAACGGGTTTGAGCCAACACTACTGACTGTTTAATACCATCAAGATTAGCTAGCTGATTCTCAATCTCTCCTAACTCAATCCTATACCCACGAATCTTAACTTGAAAATCATTTCTGCCTATATACTCAATATTACCATCAGATAACCATCTAACCAAATCTCCTGTCTTATACAATCTAGTATAACCATTAGCTATATCTGATTCTGTAGCAAATGGATTAATTACAAACATTTCTACTGTTAACTCTGGTCTATTGAGATAACCTCGAGCTAATCCTGCTCCGCCTATATATAACTCTCCTATTACTCCTACAGGCGTTGGCTGCATACTTTGATCTAATACATAAACTTTTAAATCATCTATATGCTTACCAATATTTGATGATACTATTTCATTTTCTTTTATTTCTTTATATGTAACATGTACTGTTGTTTCAGTTATTCCATACATGTTAATTAGCTTAGTTTTGAGTTTGTTTAATTCCTTATAATTCCACCACTTACCTAGAAGGTTTATATTTAAGACATCTCCTCCAAAAATCACATATTTTAATGAACTCAAAGTTATATCTTCTTTATCAACTAATTGATCAATAAATATATAAAATGCTGATGGGGTCTGATTAAGAACTGTAACCTTATACTTTAAACATAAATCCACAAACTTAGGTATATCTTTGATTAATTCTTGATTAGGTATTATCAACTTACCTCCGTAAGTTAATGCCCCCCATAACTCCCACACACTAAAGTCAAATATATAACTGTGATATAGCGTCCATACATCACTTGAATTAAAACCAAAATGATGATCTGTAGCACTTAATAATCTGTGTACATTACTATGAGTTTGTAATACCCCTTTAGGTAAACCAGTAGTACCTGATGTATATATAACATAAGCAAGATCAGTTGACTGGCTATATTGTGGTAGGTTAGTTGCCTCTTCATTACTGTATATGAATGAGTTATCTTGATTATCCATATCTATGAGATTGATATTAGTTACTTCTTTAAGCTTAGATGTCAAATAACTTTGCGTAATAATTAACTTAGCATCAGTTTCTTTGAGTATGTGATTAAATCTCTCGGCTGGATAGTCAGGATCCATTGGTACATACGCTCCACCTGCTTTCATAACAGCTAATATACCTATCACCATATCCAAACTTCTTTCCAAGCATAGTGGAATTAGAGTATCTGCTTGCAACTCTTGATTTGTTACTTGCTTGTACTGCCTTCTTATATATCTTGCTAGCTGGTTAGCTTTGTTGTTTAACTCTTGGTATGTAAGCTCTTGGTTGATCACTTGCCCTGAGCCTGTCGTAGGGAACACTAATGCTATATTATCTGGACTCTGCTCAACCAGCTCTTCAAATAGCTGATAAATAGTATTATCTTTAGGATATGCTTTATCAGTTTTGTTCCAATCATATACTATAGTTTGATAGTCTTGATCTGTAAGTGTCGTTAGTTTATTATGATTTTGTTCTATATCTTCAGATAATTGTGTTAGTAGATAGCTTAACTTATCAAGATGCTCTTGTGCTTGTTGTTTACTAAGAATTTCCTCTGAACTCTTTAAGCAAATAGATAAACAGTTACCATGCTCATAAGCAATTACTCCTAACGGATAATCTAATTTTTCTATTGATTTTACAGATACAGGAATCAATTGATAATCTTCTTTACTATCTACATCAGATATAGGATAATTTTCATAAACCAATAGACTATGAAACAATCTTTTACCTTGCATTTGAAGCTCACTCAAATTGACATAACTATGATTACTTAAATCTACAATTTGACTATGTATATATTTTAGTTGTTCTTTTATTGTTTTCTCATTATCCCAAGCTATTATCAAGGGTAGTGTATTTATATAAAGTCCCACACTATTTTCCAGACCATCTATAGGAATTTCTCTTCCAGATATTGTAGTTCCTACTATAGTTTTTTGATCTTGTGTATAGATATTAATTAACTTGTGCCATACAAATTGTACTAAGGTATTTGTCGTTATTCCCAGTTCTTTTGTTAATATCTTTAATTGCTGATAAAGCTCATCTTTTATTCTAAATACCTTCTCATAATTACCTTCAAAGGATCTAATTTGATCTAAATCCCTCTTTGTAGTTAATAGAGGATTCAAGTCATTTGAAACTGCTTCTTGTATTTTTTTGTTCCAATATTTTTGTACAATTGACTTATTATCCTGTATATAGTGTTGTACCTTTATATAAGCCTCATCTTTTATTACTTTGGTTTTTTTGCTTTGGGATAAGATTTTATAGTACTCGTGTACTTGATTAATTAATACTGCAGTACTCCATCCATCAGTTATAATGTGATGTGAAGACCTAATTATTGTATAATAATTTTGAGATTGTTTAATTATATGTAATCTAAGTTGCGTTGGCTTTGTAAGTTCGAATCTCTGCTTTCTATCAGATTCTTGGATCTCTTTTATTAAGAGACCTTTATTTTCTTTTTTACTGATATCATGGTAAGTATAGTTTAATTGCCCATTGGTATAAGCAATTTGTATTAACTCTTCCTCCCAATTAAATACAGTTCTTAATATAGGATATTTTTCTATAGCCAATTTCCAAGCTTGAATATAATTGTCTACGATAAGTTCTTGATTATAATCAAAGACTAACTGTACTCTATAAGCATCATCATTAGGGTTGGCTAATACATGATAAATAAATCCTTGCTGTAAACTATTTACAGGATATATATATTCTATTTCATTATATGCTCTTTGTAGCTTATCCAATAAGTTTATGCTTATATTAGCATTATAATCCCTAGGTGTTTTATATGATATTCCTTGCTCTACAAGCTCACTTGTATGTTCTTGTATTTGAACTAAATATTGTTGTAATGCTTCTGATAATTTATCTGTTATATTTTGACCTAATTGTGTGACTACACTAAAGCTTAACTGTCCATCAATCACCATTCCATTAATATTTATAATATTATTGTCACAGTTTTTATTAGATACAGATATACCACTATCTTCCGATACAATCTGCCACAATTCTTCTTTATTATCAAATTGACCTAAGTAGTTAAAGCTGATTGCTGGTAGTTGAATAAACTCAATATTATTGTCTTTATTCATTGCAAAACTACCAAAACCAATACCTTTATCTGGAACTCCTCTTAAATTTTCCTTAACATGTTTGATTGTAGTCTCAATATTATTTTTAATATCTAAGTTAACAGGGTATATTGTAGTAAACCAACCAACTGTATTACCAATATCTTGACCATCAATCAAATGCTCTCTACCATGTCCTTCAAGAGTAATTCCTTGTGCACTAGATCCATTCCAGTCTTGAAGAGCTAAAGCTAATGCTGCAAGTAATAAATCGTTTATTTCTGTATGATAAGCCTTGCTTGATTGCTGTAACAAACTCTCTGTTTGAGCTTTACTTAGATGGACTTCTCCTCGGGTAGGCTTACTGCTTATCTCTGGATAACTAGGAATACTCTCTAATACATTATTCCAGTAAGATAACTGCTCACTATGATTATCTGCATATTCTGTAACTAAATTAGAATATTGTCTATAGCTTGTTGTTTTAACTGAAAGATCCTCATCATTATAGATAGACTTAAAGTCTTCTATCAAGATTCTCCAACTTACAGCATCTACTATTAAGTGATGTAAGGCAAAGTACAATCTTGCACTACCATCAGCATAACCACTCAAATAACCAACTTGAAATAATGGACCATTCTCAATATCAAAATCACTTTGCCATACTGTTAATTCAGTATGTAATTCATCACGACTATAGTCATTAATATCTAAATACTTAACCTCAGGTATAACTATTTCTTGATTGTAGCTTTGAGTATTTGACTTAAGATCATAACTAGCTCGTAAAATATCATGATGATTAACAAGCTTACTTATAACTTTTCCAACTCTTAAAATATCAAGTTCTGGAACTTTGACTAAAAATGATTGATTATAATGATTATAAGCCTCAAACTGTTTAGTGTTTATTTTATTAAAAAATCTAGTTTGAATAGGCAATAATTTGATTCCTCCGTCTAAAACTTCTTGTTCTTGAATTTTTACAATATTGTCTTCAGTTTTAGATTGGATATATGCAGATAATTTACTAATAGTTCTATGATCAAATATATCTTTTACACTGCAATTTATATCATTACGACGAAGTTTAGAGCTTAACTGAATACTTAATATGGAGTCTCCACCAATTCTAAAGAAATCATCTGTAATCCCAACTTTCTCTAAATTAAGTATCTCTGCCCATATCGAACAAAGCTTGGATTCTAATTTATTAGTCGGAGAGATAAAATTATGATCACTAATTTGTTCTAAGCTAGGCAATGCTTTATGATCTAATTTACCATTGACTGTTAATGGAAAAACATCTAGCTCAATGAATATATCCGGAACCATATAACTCGGCAATAAATTTTTCAAATAACCTTTTATGAATTCTTGATCTATTTCCTGAATACCACAGGAATAATTAAGATTAACCTCATAATAACCCACAAGACTTTTAGTATTGAATAGTACTACTGATTTATTAACCAAATCACAGTTATCAAGTGTTTTTTGAATTTCTCCTAGCTCTACACGATGACCGCGGATTTTAATTTGAGAATCATTACGGTCTATATACTCTAAACTACCATCCGCTAGCCATCTTACTAAATCTCCTGTTTTATATAATCTTGTATAACCATTAACTATATCATTCTCTGTAGCAAATGGATTAGATACAAACTTTTCTGCAGTTAGCTCTAGACGGTTAAGGTAACCTCTCGCCAATCCAGCTCCTCCAATATACAGTTCTCCTATAACCCCTATTGAAACAGGTTGCTTATTAGGGTCTAATACATATGTCTTTGTATTATTATATGCTTTTCCTATTAACTGTTGCTTTAAATTTTTAGTTATACTAAACACATGGCTACCGACTGTGAACTCAGTAGGTCCATATTGATTAAACATTTTCAGATTAATATTTCTTGATAAGTTATTTAGTTTTTTTAGTGGAAGTTTTTCACCACCAAAAACAACTCTAAATTCATGGTTTAATTTTGATAAATCTATTAAATTGATCATTGACGGTGTAAGTCTAATAACATTTATATTATCAGCCATATAACTATCACCGACAGTATCTATATCGTACAAATAAATACTTGCATTAGTTACACACATGGTTAACATTGTTGGGATGCTAGCATCAAAACAATAATTCAAAAAAGATCCTATTCTTTTATTACTTCCAAGTAATGATACAAATGAAATTAAATAATCAACTATACTATTGTGTTCAACCATCACACCTTTCGGTAACCCAGTAGTACCACTTGTATATATCACATAAGCCAAATCGGTTGATTTACTATATTGGGGCAGATTACCATTATCTTCTTGATCGTATATAAATGAATCATCTTGCTTATCTATCTCTATAAAATCTATGTCAGTAACTTCTTCTAATTTAACTACTCGATGACTCTGTGTAATTATAAGCTTAGCATCTGTATCTTGGATAATATGTTTAAATCTTTCAGTTGGATAATCTGGATCCATCGGTACATATGCTCCTCCAGCTTTCATAACTGCAAGTATTCCTATCACCATACCTAAGCCTCTTTCAAGACAAAGTGGTATCAGTGTATCTGCTTGTAATTCTTTATTTGTTACTTCTTTGTACTGCTTGCGGATGTATCTAGCTAACTGGTTAGCTTTGTTATTTAGCTCTCTGTAAGTGAGTTCTTGGTTGTTCACTTGCCCTGAGCCTGTCGTAGGGAAAACTAATGCTACATTCTGTGGATTCTGCTCTACCTGCTCTTCAAATAACTGATATATTGTCTTACCTTTAGGGTAATTTTTATCAGTCTTGTTCCAGTCATAAACTATCGTTTGGTAGTCTTTTAGTGACAATATTGAATATTGTCTTATTTTTAAGTCTTGCGTCTCTAAAATATCATCTACCAACCTCACAAAGCCATCTTTAAACTTACTGATGAAACATTCTTCAAATAGCTCTTTTCTACATGATAACTTAAACTTGATATTATCTGGTGCATAATCATCATATTGTAAAATTAATTCATAATTTATTTCATTAGACCAAGGAATTTCAACTCTTTCAACATTTAGATTGCTCAAATTAAATTTTATAGAGTTTAAATTCGTTTGAGCTAGGCCTACATTAAAATAATTATCTGCAAAATCTTTATTATGCTTTTTCTGATCATTTATTATATGGGTCATTGAGTAGCCCTGATATTTCTTGACTACTCTTCGCTGGTCGCTTATATCTTTTAACAACTCTGAAAATAAACAGTGATCTTTCAAGTCTATTTTTAATGGAAGATTATTTACAAAACATCCCATTACATCTTTAAAACCAACTGGTCGCATATCTACAGGGTAACTTAGTAAAAACTCTTGTTGATCTATAAACTTAGATAAGACAATACCATATATAGCTGATATTAAAATAAAGGGTGTTACTTCTAATGTTTCAGCTAATTCTCTAAATTGTTGGGCTTTCACTCTATCAAAATTAAAGTATAGGCTTCCAGCTTGAGCACTTATATTTTTACTTAAATTACTTTTATATGGCAAACCCACATTTAAAGGGGTATCTCCGATAAATTCTTGCCAAAAGGTTTTAGCTTGATTATCGAATTTATCTGTTAAAATATTATTTTCAACCTCTACAGCCTTTGAAAAAATATTTTTTTCTTTCTCAAGAAAATTATTATAGTTATCATTAACTTGACTAACTATTTGTTTCATTGATACACCATCACAGATAATATGATGAGCTGCAGATAAAATAAAATAATGCAAGTCTTTACTAATCTCTATTAAATAAAACCTTTGTAAAACATCTTTAGTTAAATCAAACTTTCTATCTAGTAGCTCTCTCAATATCTTATGAATAATCTCTTCATTAGCATCTTTAGATATAAGTTCTTCATAAAAATCATCTATCGTATAATCACTATAAAAACATTTTTCTCCGTCCTCAGAATATCTAGCATGTACTACTTCATTATCTTGAGTAAACCTCTCACAAGCTTTTTTTAAATCTTCTTTATTTAAGCTTCCTTTTATCTTATAAACCAGAGAAACATTGTATTTAGTGCTATCAGGATCTATTGCCCATTCTAAAAAAAATCTCTTTTGATACTCTGATATTGGTAATTCTTTAATTTTATTCATAGTTATCTCTTAAATATTGCTTATAGTGTAAAGTGATGTTTTGAAGAACGATATATTAAATATATCTTTGAATAAATATTTTCCTGATATTGTTAATATACTAATGCTTTTAACATCAAAATATAAACCCATCCCCATGCTCTTTATTATTGACTCTTTAATGTTGAAAACTTCAAAAAAGAAGCCTAGTTTATCTTCTTCAGTTTTTAGCTGATTATAGTGTTTAATTTCATTTTGATGCATAACAATGTTTTTAAGTTCATTATGATTAATATCTTTATCTATATACTCAATATCCACACCAATTTTGTACTTATCACTTACAGCTACTAAGATGTAATCTTTCGAGTAAGATATACTGAAATCTATATTTTTATTGCTCTTAAGGTAAGGTTTCTTATACTTATTATATTCAAGATCAAAACTTTCTATCTGATATTTATTTTTTAGGTAAGTGTACAAAAAGCTTCGAGATAATAACCTTTTATTACGGTCATGCTCAAGTTTGTATTGCTTAATATCTAATAATTGACTATTTGGAATAATATTTTTACTTATACACTCTAAGTTATCACTAACTTTGAGTAAAAAAATATTTGTATCTCCAATATCTTCTCGACTATATTTAAATTTATCAATCATCATATGCTAATTAGTAATATTTATGCTAGCAAGCTTCTTTAGAAACTCTTTTCTACGAGGATGATTAGGCTTATTACTAATAAAGTCTTGGAATTCTTTTGATGTAGCTTTCAAAAACTCACATACTTGCTGAGCCTGATAACCATTTCTTCTTAATTGAGCCTCTATTGATCTTAAGTCTGGCGATAATACCTCATCAATTACATCTTTTGAAATGATTTGCTCTCCTATCTCAAAAGCATATTGTATAGCCTTATTTAAGTAATCATTTATTTGTAAAGGCGTCTGTAAAGAGTCAGCAAGATATTCTATAGCTTCTTGCGTCATTATATCAGAAGGCTTAGTTGGCTTTATAGCGTACTCTTGTAGCCAGCCGTTAATAAATTGAACCTTATCTGAAATAGCATTATTTATACTAAACATTCTTATTCTTGACCCAAATTCTTCCATCGTTGCACTAGACAAAGAGTTCTCTAGCTTAGGATGTCCAGCTAGAACTATAGATAATTTACATTTAGCTTTTGCAAGAACTTCAATAATTCTTTTTAATGAGACTAAAGTTTGACCATGTATATCATGTGCTTCATCAATGAATAATACCACAGGTTTATTTTTCTTTTTTATTAATGAAATAAGTTCCCTTTCTCTTTTCTCACCCTGTGGCACTTTAATGCTTCTCTCACTAGAACTTAAATCATAGAATAAAGCCGTAAATAATACAGCAACATTAACTCTTTTTTTATCAGTGCTAAGAGATTGCGAGACTATAACCTTACCTTCTTTTTCTAAATGATCTTGTATACGATTCATTAATGTCGTTTTACCAGATCCTACTATTCCTGTAATGGCAAAAGCTCCACCACAATCTATGAATACCTTCAGATCCTCAAATATTTCTTTATGACGAGGTGTCTCATAATAATAATTTTCTTTAAAAGGTACATTTAAGTTGAAGTGTTTATAAGCTCTTAGCATTATGCTTTTATCTCCTGTGTGTCATATATTATAAGCGTGTACTGTTTAAGTTTATAAACAATAAGCTCTGGATCTAAAGTATCTTTAATAATTTCATTAATATAATTTAAATAATTGTCAGATAACTCAGATAATGGCTTACCTAAATAATTAGCTACAAACTTTTTAGCCTCTAATTTATTTCTTAATAGATATTTATTTTCTTTGAAAGGGGTAGATTTTATCTGGTGATCATTAAAACCTATGACATTATTTTTTGAATCTAAGAAGTTGACTGATATGTTTTCTGATAGTAGTTGAATCTCATCCGCTACTTTTTCTCTATTCGTTTTATGTGTACTTTGATCTTCAAGAAGATCTATACATGCCTGAGTAGACAAATGAGTATTTTTTTCATTAGAGGTTCTTATTTTCAAAGCAGATATGACTCTACAAAGCTTTATTAATTCTTCTTGCTCAGTAATTCTATTCATACCCACATCAGCTCTTTTATTATTAATAGGAGATAAAATACTAAGTTGGCGATATACTGAGCTTTTAGAAATACCAAATAAATTGACATATTGTTCCACCATCTCCGAACGAAGCCTACTTCGTGGAGATAGCTCATTAAGCTGACTCCATAGTTGAACTAACTGTTCCTTTGGTATTTGCTTTGACATACTACAACCTCTTGCATAATCTTTCTTCCGGCCTCTTTAAGAGATCCATCTCCATTTACATAGCAATATAGTGTAGTTGGTGTAATGCCTAAATTTTTTGCTACTAATGTGGGGTTATTTTTAGGGTCTGTCATTGCTTGCATGGCCATACGTAATTTATGTATATCCATTTTTCTAGGTCTACCACCTTTTCGACCTCTAGCACGAGCTGCACTTAAACCAGCTTTTGTTCTTTCTCTAATTATTTCTCTCTCAAATTCAGCTAAAGCTGCAAATATTCCAAAAACCAACCTGCCGTTAGAAGTAGTTGTATCAATTTCAGCACCCGCACCTGATAAAACTTTAAAGCTTATATTATCTTTATTGAGTTTATCAATCAAACCAACAAGGTGCTTCATATCTCTACTTAATCTATCTAATTTCCAAACTACTAGAGTATTTCCTGGTTGTAATGCTTTTAAGCAATTAATTAATCCAGGTCGAGCATCTTTACGACCTGATGCTAAATCTTCATAAATATATTCTGGATTTACTCCAAAATTAATCAAAGCATCTTTTTGCAAATCTAAACTTTGCGAACCATCTGACTTAGAAACTCTGACATATCCGGTTAACATGATTTATATTAGTAAGAAAACCTAAAATCAGTGTATTATATTATTTTGATTTTCTCAATGGGTTTTCTTATGCTATTTACTATAAAATATAGATATTGACCGTTTAATAAGAGAAACGAACGTTTTCCTTACTGAGAATAAAAAGCTCCATTCCTAATTAATGTGGGTATGAGATTTATTATTTTACGTACGGATATTTTCATTCCGAGTTATTGTGAGCATGAGGAATATTTATAGTCGCAATATACTGAGCACAAAAAGAGTGATTAAATCAAGCATGGGCATTTATGATATCAAGCATTAACAAGTACAGGTTGAGCAAGTTGCTGACGATCAGGTTGATGATGTAGAAATCGTTGCCGATCAAGCTGTTACTGATGACCAAGCTGCTGATGTAGAAGTTGTCGCGGACAATAACATAGCTGACACGGAAACTGTAGCTGATGATCAAACTACTGAAGATCAGTCAATGAATGATCCTGTTGCTACTAAAAATGCTGCTGATAAAGATCTTGAAGAAGCTCTTGCTGCTAAAATAGCTGCTGATAAGAACCTTGCTGAAAAAGCTACAGTCGCTAAAGATCTTGCTGAAAAAGCTCTTACTAAGGCTACAGCTGATAAGGTTGCTGCTGACAAGGCAGTAGCATTATCAAAAAACAAATCTGCTTGGTACGATAAAATACTTAACTAATATTTCTTAATAAACATCTCCTTGCCTATAAAACTCTTTTATAAGCTAATTTCTATCCCATATAAATATTTCTAACATTCATCAATATAGATAACCGATTTTAGGTTTATGCTATATACTTCGTTTACTAATACCAATTCCAATACAAATTGGTATAACTTCTTAGTGAGCCCTTGAATGTCTAGTCTACTACCGACCGATGCTACTTATGAAAAAATCATCAATGATTATGATAGCAAAGGTTATTGCATAATTGACGATTGGCTTACACCTGATAAATGTGACATTTTATTTGCTGAATTATCTGAGCTTTACGATGCTGATTGCTTTAGAAAATCTGCGATTGGAAATAGGCTTAATGAAACTATAGAAAGAACTATCCGTAGTGATTTTATTTGCTGGATAGATGAGAGTAAATATGCTAAACCATTCTTTGATAAAATAAATGATTTTACCGAATACCTAAACAAAACATGCTTTGCAGGCATTGTAGCTAAAGAATTTCATTATGCAGTTTATCCAAAAGGATCATTCTACAAAAAACATTTAGATACTTTTCAAAATGATGACAAGAGAACTATCTCTATAGCTTTTTATTTAAATGAGAGTTGGGATAAATCTTGTGGTGGCGAACTAAAACTATACCTTGGGAATGAAACCTTATCTGTACTGCCAACATTAGGTAAAATCATTTTATTTGATAGCAAAACTATAGAGCATGAAGTTATGCCCGTTTTGTCAGATAGAAAAAGATTTAGTATAACGGGCTGGCTAAAAACTCATTAGCTATGATTAATTTATAAAATAAATCAGACCGCCTAGAATTAACAACATTATTGAAAACATTGTTTGTAGAACCTGATCATTTAACTTACTTTTTATCTTGATAGCAAAAATCATACCCACACTACCACCGACTATAAACATCATAGCAACGAACCAGCTCATACTACTTGGACTATAATGCGATACAAAACCTGAAATAGACACAACAAATATAACTAGCAATGAAGTATTAATTGCTCTTTTAATCGGCATTGCGGTTATAAAGACCAACGCAGGCACTATCAAGAAGCCACCTCCAACACCAAAAAATCCTGTCAATATTCCTACAATCGCCCCACCAACCAATAGAGATACGATGTACTTTAGATCAATTTTCTCAGCAGCCTTTGATGCTTTAGACATAAACCTTGACTTGACTAAGCTCCACAATCCAATAATTATCATCATCAAAGAGAAACTCATCATTAGAGTCTTATCAGCTATCGACTGTGATATATAGCTACCAATCGGTGCAAATATAACACCTGTAACTATCATCATACCTGCCGCGATGAAATTTATATTGAGGTTTTTATAGCTCATCACTATACCAAATACCGCTGTAAAACCAACTACTAGCAATGAAATAGTCACCGCACTATGAAAGTCTAAGCCTACACCATAGGTCAAAAGTGGTACAGCCAATATTGATCCACCCCCTCCTGTTAAGCCAAGAGCTATTCCGCAGATTAATCCAAAAACTATAAGTGTCATTATTTTACTAAACCACACTTTAAGTTAGCTGGGACTGCTACATCCATATACTTTGGATTAGGTAGGTTTAAGTTAGCCATAAGCTCTGCGTATTCTTGAGCATTTTTTACCTGCAGTCTTGGGTTAAACCTTTTCTCTTCACCAATAGTACTACTTGTAAAACCATTATAATCATGCCCTGGTAAAACTATAGTTTCATCACCTAATTTAAACAGTTTCTTTGTGATACTGTCATACTGTGCAAATGAATCACCATGCTGAAAATCTGTTCTACCAGTTCCTCTTACAAACAGCGTATCACCCGTGAAAAGCTTATCGTCAAGAATAAAACTATACGAATCATCTGTATGCCCAGGCGTATAAATAGCCTTTAGCTTCATACCATCAAAATCGATAACCTCATCTTCTTTGATTTTTATAGATACGCATTCTGCTTTACTATGAGCACCCATTACAGAATTACAATCAGTATCATTTCTCAATTGACCAATCGCTGTAATATGATCTGCATGTACATGAGTATCTATAGCTGCAACTAACTTTATATCTAGCTCATTCAGTAGCTTATGATACTTTGCAATCTGCGTATCTACTGGGTCTATAATTATAGCTTCTCTACCTACACCCGATGCGATAAGGTAGGTGTATGTCCAAGTATCTTGGTCAAATAATTGTCTTAAAATCATAATTTTTCTCCTATTTTTTTAATTTCTACTTATTTTTTATTGTATGGTAGTATCATCAGTATTCTAGCTAAGCCACAGAAACCTGTAAGTCCTGCCACCAATAATCCAGCACCTACAAAAGCACTCAGAAGAGAAAAGTACGGATTAACAACAAATGACAGTACAACTCCCAATACAACTAAAAAACCTACTATGATTTGAACTTGACGCATTAGAGGTAAAGGCTCCTTTAGATTTTTAACTGTTGGTTGTTTGTGTTGCTTCCAAGCACTTATACCACCGTCAAGTAAGTAGACTTCTTTCGCATTTAGTCCAGCAACCTTACTCGCTGCTTGATTTGTTCTATTTCCAGATTGGCAATGTAAAACTACGATTTCATCAGATTTAATATCTGCATCATAAATATCATCTACTGAAATATTCTCAGCACATCCGATAGACTCTCGACTATACTCTTGTGGACTTCTGATATCGACCAACTTTACTTTCTCTTTTTTCTGTAAATCCAAAAATTCCTTTACTGATATATTTTTTATTTTTTTCATGATATGTTACCTTAGTTTTTTCTAAATTAGCTTCTGCTAATGTTATTGTTAAAATTTTTTACTTTGCTATTCGCAATATATCGAATGCAAAGTTGCTAGTACTTTTTTTATATTTTCATCTTTAATACTATAGTAAACAGTTTGAGATTCTTTTCTTATCTTTACCAAATCCTTCTCTCTTAGCACTGATAAGTGTTGAGAAAATGCAGACTGACTCAAATCAGAATAACCTGCCAGCTCACCTGCAGACATTTCATTATTTACAAGCAAACATAGTATAAGAAGTCTTGATTCATGCGAAATTGCTTTGAGCATTTGAGATGCTTTTGCAGCATTTTCTTGCATATCTTTTATGTCCATAAATCACTCTATTTGCTTAACCTGAATATATATTAGCAAACACTAATTTAGAAATCAAGGATATTAATAAGGATATAAGAAATAGTTGTTGAAAATATTTTGTAACATCA
>Ga0307934_1000421_pt1 | contig 32278 bp, 20 predicted proteins | sample OrgLakmetageno90_FD_201838 | JGI IMG/M metagenome (GOLD analysis project Ga0307934, IMG submission 201838) | Saline water microbial communities from Organic Lake, Antarctica - #90 | ecosystem: Environmental > Aquatic > Non-marine Saline and Alkaline > Saline | place: Antarctica: Organic Lake...
TCAAACTTATTTTAGTTCTGGGAATTATACCCAAGTACTTCAAAATTCTAAAGGTTGCGATAGCACGATTAGTTTAAATTTAACCATCAACAATTCAACTATAACACCAATAACAGCAGCTGTATGTGATTCTTTTGTTTGGGCGAGAACGAATCAAACCTACTTTAATTCAGGTGTTTATTTTGATACGCTCCAAACAACTACTGGTTGCGATTCTGTGGCAATTTTAGACTTGTTAGTTACACCAACTACCACTTCGTCTTTCACTGTCACTTCTTGCGATTCATTTGCTTGGAGAGGTTCAACCTTAACACAAAGCGGAATTTACATGGACACGATTGTAAACGGCGCAAATTGCGATAGCATTATAACCTTAGACTTAACCATTAGCCAAACAAAAACGAACCTTCAAACAGTGGATGTTTGTAAACGATACAATTGGAACGGAAGAACCTTGACAACTTCAGGAACGTATTTCGATACCTTGTCAACTGCAAGTGGATGCGATAGTTTGCTTACTCTAAATTTAAACGTTAGAGATTCTAGCGTGAATAACTTAAACTTTACCGTCTGTGATTCGATCCGAATTAACGGACAACTCATCACTCAAACAGCAATTTACACTCAGATTTTCACGAATAGCGTTGGTTGTGATAGTGTTTTAACATTGGATGTAGTTGTCAATAATTCCACAAGCTCAACAGTAGCAGTAAGCGCCTGCAACTCCTATTTTTGGAGTTCGACCAATAGAACTTACAATGCAACTGGAATTTACGACACCACCTTTACAACCGTAACGGGTTGTGATTCGTTGGTAAGCTTAGACTTAACCATTACTAGTAATTCAACCATAGTGCAGCAAAATGGATTCAGACTCACAGTCGCTCAGACCAATGCAACGTATCAGTGGTTAGATTGCAACAATGGAAACGCTGTGATAATAGGGGAAACAGGAAGGCTTTTTACCGCTCAACAAAATGGCAGTTATGCCGTTGAAGTGAGTCGAGGAAACTGCTTGGATACTTCAAGCTGTATACTAGTTACCTCTGTTGGATTAAATAGTGTTGATGAAACGAGTAATGAAATTAAGATTTATCCAAACCCAAACAACGGTTCATTTTTTATTGACGCTCCATCCAACCTATTAAAGAACAAGGTAGTTCTGGTTTATAACGTTCAGGGAAAAATGGTTTACTCAGGAACCTTGGAGAATGGGAAAAAACAAATCAATTTGGATGACATAGAATCGGGCATTTACTTGTTGAGAGTAGGTGAGGAAAGTATCAGGGTTGTAGTGAACTAATAACTGCCAGATTAAACCTCCAAGGTTTTCAAAACCTTGGAGGTTTGTAAATATCCTACTTAAGACGGAAAATATCAGAGATGTATCGAAACACAGAAAGACTTTTCGCAGGAGGCAAATATGGAAGAAGTACTTAAAGTTGGAGAGTTTTGAGTGCCGAGAGTTTTGTTCCGATAGTTAAAATGACCGTCATTGCGAGCGACGACAGGAGTGAAGCAATCTGGTTCATATAAACCGATTGCCACGTTCCGTTGCACTCCATTCGCAATGACGTTACAATTCAACCCTTCGAAATAAAAAGTATTCGTAATTTTACTTCCTTGATTATTAATTGAAAAACACATGAAACAAATACTACTAATTATTTCTTCAATTGCAATTCTACTCCTTTCAAACGTTGATGCAGTTGCACAAAAAGACTCCACAGACTTTGTTACCACCTGGCGAACGTTAGATTTATTTCAGCGTCCTTCTAGCTCTAATGACAGTTCAATTCACATTAACATTGATTCAACTAAAGTGTACAATTACGATATAGATTGGGATAATGATGGCATTTTTGATACACTTGGAGTAACGACTCAAATTACACATCAGTACCCAGATACGGGAACGTATACGATTAGAATTCGAGGCCAGTTCCCAAGAATCGTGTTTGGAAATGATATCTATTATGGAAATGTGAGGAGATTTAATACGATTCAAGATCATCTCAAATTAATTTCAATCGACCAATGGGGAGCAGTTGCTTGGGACGATTTATATAATGCTTTTTCTTCATGTGCATTAATGCAGTATAATGCAGTGGATGTGCCAAATTTGAGCAAAGGTCCACGACTAGGAGGGACTTTTTACTCTTGCCAAAAATTTAATGGAGCAATAGGGAATTGGGATGTTTCAAGAGTAAAAACAATGGAAAATTTATTCGCATTTTGTTATAACTTTAATCAAGATTTATCTGCTTGGAGGGTAGATTCAGTTGCGAATATGTCACGAATGTTTCTTAATGCTTGGGATTTTAATCAAGGTTTGTCTGCTTGGAATGTTTCCATGGTGACTGATATGAATGGGATGTTCTTTAGTGCGCATGATTTTAATCAAGACATTAGTAGTTGGGATGTTTCTAGAGTTACCGATATGAGTAGAATGTTTGAAGAAGATTCTGCTTTTAATCAAGATATTTCTGCTTGGAGGGTAGATTCGGTAATAACATTTAACTCCATGTTTAAACATGCTGTTGCGTTTAATCAAGATATTTCATCGTGGAAGATAGATTCTGCATTTAACATGCAGTCTATGCTAGAAGGAGCAACGTCATTCAATCAAAATTTAGGCAATTGGAATATTAGCGCAAAACCGAGATTAATGGATCGTATGCTTGATTTTACTAATTTGTCAATTCAGAATTATGATGCTTCGTTGATTGCCTGGGATGCTAGAATTCCTGCTAGAGACCCATATGTAAGGTATATTGGAGCGCAGGGTTTAAAATATTGCTCTGCAGATAGTGTTCGGACTGAACTAAGAAATAAATGGTATTTTACATTTGGGGACCAGTTGGATTGTATTACAGTTAGTGCAGAAGAAAAAATAGCTCAGGAAACAGAAATCTTTTTTAAAATTTACCCCAACCCCACCAATGGGTCATTTTTTATTGAAAAGAATTCAAATAAGGCAAGTAACGAAGTAATTCTGATTTACAACTTACAGGGTAAACTGATTCAAACTAGTGTTATGAAAAACCAAAAGCAACTAATAAACTTGACTGGGTTTAATGCAGGAATTTACTTGGTAAGAGTTGGAGATGAAAGCAAAAGGCTTGTTGTTTATTAGTGGGAAGTTCTTATAGTTAATAAGTTGTAAGTACTTGAGGTTGGAGAGTTAAGAGTGCCTAGAGTTTTGTGCGATATTTAAAATAACGGTCAGTGCAAACGACGATAGGAGCGAAGCAATCTGGGTTAGGAACAACCGATTGCCACATTCCGTTGCACTCCATTCGCAATGACAATATAATTCAACCCTTCGAAATTCCCTGACTAGTAAACACCCTAATTTGTCACATTGAGTGCCGACGCTTGGAGGTTTATCTGCAAGAAGTACTTGGAGTTGGAAAGTTTTAAGTGCTTAGAGTTTTGTTCCGATAGTTAAAATAACCGTCATTACGAACGACGATGGGAGTGAAGCAATCTGGTTCGTGAACAACCGATTGCCACATTCCGTTGCACTCCATTCGCAATGACGAAATAATTCAACCCTTCGAAATTCCCTGACTAGACAAAACAGCAAAATTTCATTCCTCATTCTGCATTCTTCATTATACATTCCTCATTCTGCATTCTTCATTTTACATTCTTCATTTTACATTCTTCATTCTAGATTCTACATTCTAGATTCTACATTCCTCATTCTACATTCCTCATTCAACATTCTTCACTCCAAATTCTACATTCCTAATTATAAAAGTTAATTTAGGGCACTTAAAAATTTACCAACTATGAACAAAAGAATATTATCTATAGCTACATTGGCAGCAGTAGTTTTTGCTTCTTGTGGCGCACCGAAAGAAAAGGATGCATCTGCTGAAGCTGGAACTGAAATGCATGAAGGAGAGGCTCATGATTCAAGTGATTTTAATTATACGGCTGACCAATTTGCTGATTTAAAACTAATTCGTTACCAAATCCCAGGTTTTGAAGAGTTAGACTTGAAGAAGAAAGAGTTATTGTATTATTTATACGAAGCTGCGATTGCAGGTAGAGATATTATGTACAGTCAAAATTACCGTCATAACCTTCAAATTAGAAAAACCTTAGAAGCCATCATTAAGAATGAGGAAGCGTTAAAAGGAAATGCTGAAGAATTGGAGAAGTTAATGGTGTACACCAAAAGAGTGTGGTTTTCAAGTGGAATTCACCACCATTATTCGAATCAGAAATTTGAGCCAGAATTTTCTAGAGCTTATTTTGAGAAAGCAATTGGTGAAATAGACGCTGAGAACTTACCGTTAAAAGAAGGTCAAACCAAGGAGGATTTAATGGCAACTTTAGGAGAAGCTATTTTTAATCCTGATGTAGATGCTAAAAAAGTAAACTTGGCCGATGGTGCAGATTTAGTAGCAACATCTGCAGTAAATTTTTACAGTCCAGATTTAACGCAAGCAGAAGTAGAAGCATACTATGCAGGATTAGATAAAGTAGAAGGAAATCAGCCAGAATATGGTTTGAATACTCGTTTGATTAAAAAAGATGGAAAAGTAGTGGCACAAACGATGATGGTTGGTGGATTATACACGGAAGCCATTGAGAAAATTGTTTATTGGTTAGAGAAAGCGGTTCCGTTGGCAGAAAACCTTCAGCAAAAGCAAACCTTTGAAAGTTTAATTACCTATTACAAAACAGGGAATGTTGAAGATTGGGACAGGTACAACTTGAACTGGATTCGAGACATTGATTCAAGAACCGACGTGGTGAATGGATTTATTGAAGTGTACAATGATCCTTTAGGTAAAAAGGGTTCATTTGAATCTGTTGTTTCTTTCAAAGACATGGAAGCTACCAAAAGAATTGAAGCAGTGAGTAAAGAAGCGCAGTGGTTTGAAGATAACTCTCCATTGATGGAGGAGCACAAAAAGCCAAACGTAACCGGAATTATTGGAAAAGTAATTACAGTGGTTGTAGAAGCAGGAGATGCTTCGCCATCTACGCCAATTGGAATTAACCTACCAAATAATGGTTGGGTTCGTGAAGTTGGATCTAAGTCTGTAAGCCTTGGAAACATCGTTCATGCGTACGAAATGTCTTCTAAAGAAGGAAAGAGTTCATTGACTGAATTTGCTTGGGATGAGGCAGAAATTGAGAGATCTAAAAAGTATGGCGGAGTAGCAGATTTGCTACATACTGATTTGCACGAAGTAATTGGACATGCATCAGGTAGAATTAATGATGGAGTTGGAACAACTTCAGAAACCTTAAAGAGTTATGCTTCTACCTTAGAAGAGGGTAGAGCAGACCTTGTTGCCTTGTACTATTTGCACGATCAGAAATTGGTTGACATGGGTTTAATTGAATCTTTAGACGCTGGTAAAACAGCTTACGACGATTACATTAAAAACGGAATGATGTTGCAATTAAAGCGATTAAAAATGGGTGATGTAGTGGAAGAAGCACACATGAGAAACCGACAAATGATTGCGAAGTGGGCATTTGAAACTGGAGCCAAAGACAGTGTAATTGTAAAGAAAATAAGAGATGGTAAAACGTTCTTCGTAATTAACGATTACGAAAAGTTGAAAGAGATTTTCGGAATGCAGTTGAGAGAATTGCAGCGAATTAAGTCGGAAGGAGATTATGAAGCCGGTAAAAAATTAGTTGAAACGTACGCTGTTCAAGTAGATGCTGATTTACATGCTGAGGTATTGAAAAGATACGAGAGCCTTGGCATTGCTGCTTACGGTGGATTTATAAACCCTAAGTTAGTTCCTGTAATGGAAGGCGATAGTATTGTAGATATTAAGGTTGAATATCCTGAATCATTCAGAGAGCAAATGATGTTTTACGGAGAGAATTATTCGTTCTTGCCGGTGAAGTAAGCTAAAAGTTTAAAGCTAAAAGTTGAAAGTGAAAAGCACAAAGTGAAAAGCACAAAGTGAAAAGCTCAAAAGCTCAAAGTTGAAAGTGAAAAACACAAAGTGAAAAACACAATGCTTAAGGCACAAAGCGAATAGCTAGTAGTTTAAAGCCTATACTTAATAGAAACCCTTTGTTGTACGGATTAACTACTCTCAAAATTTTGAGGATAGTTTCAGTAGGCAAAGGGTTTTTTGTGACTTAGTAGCAAGGGAAAAGTTAGATCGTCATTGCGAGGCACGAAGCAATCTGTTCTTGAGAAGCAGATTGCTGCAGTCGTTCCTCCTTCGCAATGACAGTAAAAGACAACAATTCGCAATTCAATAATTAATATTTATCAATTGATAATTTACATGGATCACCTATTGTACCATAGGCTTGTTTATGCCTTTTTTATAAGTTAGCTAGAGTAGTCAATTTCCATAATTTCAAAAATACGTTCGCCACTATCAAGCTGCAATGTTGCTTTATCACCTACTTTTTTCTCCATCAACACTTTTGCTACCGGCGATAAATGGGAAATCTTTCCTTGCGAAATATCGGCTTCATCAACACCAACAATCTTAAAATTTTTGGGCTCAGGGGAGTTATCCAACTTCAGCTTTAGATTGGCTCCAAATCGCACACTGTCTTGTTTATGTGCGTCTGTGTCTACCACTTTGGCAGAATCAATCCTTGCTATCAACAAATTGAACTTGGCATTCACTAAATTTTTAGCAATACGACGCTCGTTGTCATTCGTATATTCAATGTTCTTTTTTTCTTCCAACAATTCTTCTTTTTCTTTTAAGAGAAACTCCATTCCCTGAGGTGTAACGTAGTTTGTTGCTCCCTCCGGCAAGAATGGTCTTGGTGGAACCATTGGTAATTCTTCTTGATCTTCTTCTTTTACAAATCCTCTGCTCATATGTTGTCTATTGATAGTTTGATTCTTAAAAAGGATACGAATTTATTAGCTCATTTAAAAATATTTCGAGAAAAAATTGAAGATTCCTTCCCTACAAATTCACGTTCTTTGCACCCAAAATAAATTTCTATGAAGAAAATTATCCTAGCGCTTGCTTTGTTCTTGAACCTTACAGCTTTCGCTCAGAAAGACGATTCGTTGCAAATTAGAAAAATGTTTGATGCTGCATTGGTTGAAGGACATGCATACAATAATTTACGTTCCTTATGTAAAGATGTGGGTGCCCGTTTAAGCGGATCACCGGAAGCAGAAAAAGCTGTGAATTGGGCGAAGGAGTTATTAGAGTCGTATCAATTCGATACGGTCTGGTTAATGCCGGTGAAAGTGCCGCATTGGGTAAGAGGAGATGTGGAAGAAGCAGGTGTAAATGGAAAACCGATGAGTATAAAAACCTTAGGTGGGTCAGTAAGCTCAAATGGGAAGATTGAAGCTGAAGTGATAGAAGTGCAAGATTTTGATGAGCTTGCATCGTTAGGAGAAGAGGCGATTAAGGGTAAGATTGTATTTTTCAATCGAGCATTTGACCGACGATTAATCAGTACCGGGGAAGCTTACGGCGGTTGTGTCAACCAACGTTGGGATGGAGCTAGCCAAGCTTCAAAATTCGGAGCTGTTGGAGTGTTTGTTCGTTCTTTGAGTCACAAAAAGGACAACCATGCGCATACCGGTTCTATGGGGTATGAAGAAGGAGTGAAGAAAATTCCATCTGTCGCCTTAAGTGTCGAAGATGCTGATATGTTGAGTGCACTTTTAAAATTGGAGCCTACATCTTTGGCCTATTTGAATGTGAATAGTCAGACTTTTCCCGACAAGGATTCCTACAATGTAATAGCAGAAATTACCGGTAGTGTAGAGCCCGATAAAATTATCACCTTTGGAGGGCATTTGGATTCTTGGGATGTTGGCGAAGGAGCTCACGACGATGGAGCAGGAGTAGTGCATTCCATTGAAGCGTTACGGATTATAAAAGCTACCGGATACCAACCAAGATATACTTTACGCTGTGTTTTATTCATGAATGAAGAGAACGGTAATAACGGTGGCAAAACCTATGCAGCTGTAGCAAAAGAAAAAGGGGAAGTGCACATAGCAGCATTCGAGTCAGATGCAGGCGGATTTGTTCCTCGTGGATTTACAATGGATGGAACCCCAGAACAAGTGAAGCAGATGCAATCATGGGAATCCTTATTGGAACCTTACAAACTTCATATTTTTAAAGCTGGTTGGGGCGGAGTAGACATTAAGCCTTTAAAAGATCAAAATGTGCCATTAATTGGTTTGCGACCGGACGATCAGCGTTATTTTGACCACCATCATTCCGATACCGATGTTTTTGAAAACGTGCACCGGCGAGAATTAGAATTGGGAGCAGCGTCTTTTGCTTCTATGATTTATTTGGTTGACAAGTACGGATTAGGCGAAAATTTGAAACCGTTAAAGCGAGATTAAATTACCTGTCTGAAGGAAATTACCGGAATTTATTTAGTCCAGAATCAAGTCAAAAGCTCCTTTGGTTAAGAATTGGTCGTCTACCTTAAACGTTTCGGCATTTAGAATTTGAACATTTCCATTGGACCTAGAGCCAAGGTTAACTTCTTTTTTTGAAAAGGTATATCCCTCATCCGTTGCCTCTTCGAGTTGGAGCACGAAATACTGGTTTTCCATTTCAACTACCGCCCCTTCAGGTAAGGCTAAGCCAGAATCTGAACTGGTTTGAATTTTTGCTTCCAAATACATGCCTGGCGTAAAACGGTCGTTTAGCTCTTCGTTTACCAAGTGGCCATGAACGCCAATGGTCCGGTTTACAGGGTCTATTGTTTTATTTACCAAGTGAACTGTTGCTTCGTATTCCGTTTCAAGATTATTCTGAACTTTAAATCGAATTTTTTGCCCAATCTGAACCTTTGATAAGTCCTTTTCAAAAATATTGATTTCTAGGTGTTGGTGATCTGTATTTACAAGTGAAATAGCAGTTTCTGCGGGATTTAAAAAGTCACCCAAGTGAACGTTTATTTTTGTGATGTATCCATCAATAGGAGAGAGGATGCTTATACTGCTGCGCATGTTCTCATCTGTTAAATTAGATGGAGATAGGTTCATGAGCATTAATTTCTTGGCGAACGATTCTACCTTTACCTTGGTCATTTGATAATCGGCCTGTGCTTTTAGAAAATTCTTTTTAGAAGTAACACTGTCTTTTACAAGATTTTTTTGTCGTTTGTAATCTGACTGTAAATACTGTAGCTGACTTTTTGCTTCCAAGTATTCTTGCTGTAATTGCACAAAATCAGGATTTTCGAGCACAAACAGAACTTGGCCTTTTCTTACTTTTTCTCCTGGAAGCAGTTTTATGTTTTTTACTGTTCCGCCAAAGTAGGAACTCACAGAGGCGTTATTTTCCGGAGGAACGTCAAACATTCCGTTTGCTTTGACAACCTCTGAAAAAGCCTTTGTTTCAATTTTTCCAAGCTCCATTGCAGAAGAGTTGAACTGCTTTTGAGTAACCTCAACTGCCTCAATTGTATTCTCCGTTGCCACAGCTTCAGCCTCGCTACTGCTATCTGAGTTAGATGTGCAGGAGCTTATGAAAAAGCTTAACGAGCCTAAAAAAATAGACATCGAAATGATTCGTGTCGTGAAATGTTTACTTCTGTTCATCATTAATTCATTAAATAATTCGCTTCTAAAACGGTTAAGTTGTATTGTAAAAGCTGGTACAAATAATCTGATTCTATCTTTTTAGCATTGTCCAGTAACAGGGTGTATTGCAGAAAGTTGATTTCTCCACTTCGAAAAGCTTTTTTAGCGTGAAACATGGTTTCTTCCGCAAGTCTCTTTCCATTAGACTCATAATACTCAATTCCTTTTTCGAATTTGCGCATGTCTGATTGAAGCAAGTTGTACTTGGATGTTAATTGTATTTTGTAATTAGTGCTTTCCGATTCCATGATGGAGGCTCCGGTTTTGGCAGCTTGAATTTTTGACTTTTGAGTTCCAAACCATAACGGAATGGCAACTCCTACTTGAAAACCAGAAAAGGAACGGTCACCTTCACCGTTGTTCGTTCCGTTAAAAACAGAAGCATTCAAATCGGGCAATAACTTTTGCCGTTCTAGTTTTAGTTGCTCAGTAGAGAGTTTGGTGGCATTCTCGTAATAATTTAATGCTGGATTGTTTGCGGTATCTAGCAGTTGCAGTGGTATGCGTTCCATTGGAAGGTCATCAACTACATATTTTTCATCGGTTTGTAGCCATTGGTTCAATTGAATATATGACTTCTGAATGCTTTCCTGTATCTGGGTTAGCTGAATATTAACTTCCTTGCCTTTTGTTTCTGCGGTTAATTTCTCCAAGTAATTGGACTCTCCCTGCTTGTACTTAAGGTCTGCTGCACGAGCGAAATCTACATATAAGCTATCTAAGTATTTATAGTTTTTTTGCATGCTCTGCCAGTAGAGAATTTCGTAATACACCTTAGAAACCTCTTTCTTTAGCAGTTGCTCATCTATGGCGTATTGGTTTTTTGTTAATAGAGACTTCGTTTTCATAACTTTCCGTTGAGCTCCGTAAATGGTAGGAAATTGAATCGATTGATTCACTCCCCACACGTTAAGTGGCAGGTCGTTGGGTGCTATGTTGTTGTTGTCTTTACCGTAGAATACTTCTGTTTTACCAATGTCTATTGAACTTCTAATAAGCTGACTGCTTTGATCCATGCGAAGAGAAGAGGCTTTCAAACCTAAATTATTTACAACTGCTAGGTCAATGGCTTTTTCTAAGGATATCTTTTCCGCCTGAGCAACTCCCCAAATTGGAAGAAAAAGGAAAAGAAGCAAGGTAGCTCCCACAGCAGGTATTTTCATTTTGGTAAGTTTAATTTTTTGATCGAATAGCGCATACAACACAGGCATTACCAACAAGGTTAATAAGGTCGCAGAAATGAGGCCTCCAACTACCACAGTAGCCAACGGTCGCTGAACTTCAGCACCAGCAGACGTTGAAATGGCCATGGGTAAGAACCCTAGTGCTGCTGCAGATGCAGTGAGCAAAACTGGTCTTAATCTATTTTTTGTGCCAGTTATGATTCGTTCTTTAATGTCAGTCATGCCATTCTCTTTTAGTTCTTTAAACTCTTCAATCAGTACAATTCCATTCAACACAGCAATACCAAATAAGGCGATAAAACCTACTCCAGCTGAAATACTAAATGGTAAATCTCGAAGGTATAAAAGAACCACTCCACCAACCGCCGACATAGGTATGGTACTGTAAATAATCAATGCTTCTTTGATGGAGTGGAAAGCAAAATATAGCAAAATAAAAATCAGCACCAATGCAATTGGAACAGCAACACTCAGGCGCGCTTTTGCCGCTCGTAAGTTTTGAAATTGTCCCCCATACTCCATGGTGTAACCAGTCGGAAGTTTCACGTTTTTTTCGATGGCTGCTTGAGCATCATTGACCACTGACTCTAAGTCGCGGTTTCTGACATTCACGCCCACTACAATTCTTCGTTTGGTATTGTCTCTAGAAATCTTTGCCGGACCTTTAGTGTAGGTAACCGATGCAAATTCAGTAATTGGTAATTGAGTTCCATTGGGTAATTGGACGGTGGTGGTTTCTATGTCGTCAATGTTTTGGTGGTGCTTTTTATCAAAGCGAACGACCAAATCAAATTGTTTTTCGCCCTCGAAAACAGTTCCTGCAGGTTTTCCTGCAAAGCCCATGGTAATGATGTTGTTTAATTCTTCTACGTTTAAGCCATATTTAGCAATTTTTTGGCGGTCATATTTGACAGACATTTGGGGTAATCCCGCCACTTTTTCTACTGAAATATCAGCTGCACCTTCAATGTTTTGAATTGCTTTTTCAACTTCAAGAGCCTTTTTGTATAATACATCTAGGTCTTCCCCAAAAATTTTGATGGCCAAATCCGCTCGTACTCCTGTAATCAATTCATTAAACCGCATTTCAATAGGTTGCGTGAACTCAAAGTCAACACCCGCAATTTCATTGGTCAACGCTTCTTTGAATTTATCTGCTAACTCATCTTTACTTTCCGCGGAAACCCATTGGTCCTTTGGAATTAGTTTAATGATTACGTCACTTTCTTCCATTGACATGGGATCAGTTGGAACTTCCGCTGCACCGATTCTACTGACCACTTGTTCTACTTCAGGAAACTTCTGTAGAATTTTTTCAATTCGGGTGGTAGCAATTACGGTATTACTTAGGGATGTTCCTGTTTTCAATACCGGCTGAATTACAAAATCACCCTCATCCAATGTAGGTACAAATTCACCACCCATTCTTGAGAAGAGAATTCCTGCTATGATCAAGAGAGAAAAAGCGACACCTAGCACTAGTTTCTTTTTATCAAGCGCCATTGTAATCAGCGGAATGTATTTGCGTTGTAAAAAAGCAATAAGTCGTGTGGAGATGTTCTTTTTATCAGGGTCAGTTGGCTTAATAAATAAGGAAGCCATAACTGGCACGTAAGTAAATCCTAAAAGCATGGTTCCAATTAGAGCAAAGGAAAAAACCAAAGCCATGGGGCGAAACATTTTTCCCTCCACACCAACCAACGAAAGGATAGGGATGAATACGATGATAATAATCAACTGTCCAAAAACAGCTGAGTGCATCATTTTACTTGCTCCTTTCAAGGTTACTTTGTCAATAAAGGATTGCCGTTCCAATTTTGGTAAGGCCATTAGTTGGCTTCTTTCGGCCGTTATTTTAAACGCAATGAATTCAACTATAATTACCGCACCGTCGATGATAATTCCAAAGTCGATAGCACCTAAACTCATGAGGTTGGCATCCACTCCAAAAATATACATGAGGGAAAGCGCAAAGAGCAAAGACATGGGAATAACGGAAGCAACCACCAAGCCAGAACGCAGGTTTCCCAAGAGTAATACCACAACAAAAATGACAATTAAACACCCAAGTATTAGGTTTTCAGCAATTGTAAACGTTGTTTTTTCAATGAGTTCACTTCGTTCTAAAAATGCATTAATGCTAATGCCAGGTGGCAAGGCTGGAGAAATTTGCGCTACTCTTTCTTTTACAGCCTCAATTACAGCTTTGGAATCGGCGTCTTTTAGCATCATCACCTGACCTAAAACCTTTTCTCCTTCGCCGTTGCCTGTAATTGCTCCAAAGCGTGTTGCATGACCAAATCCGACCGTAGCGACATCTTTCACAAATACGGGTAAGCCATTTCTTGTCTCAATTACGATGTTTTCGATGTCTTCTAGCGATTCAACTAAGCCTTCACTTCGAATGTAATACGTTTGATTTGTTTTTTCAATGTATCCGCCGCCGGCAATGCTGTTGTTGGTTTCCAAAACAGAAAACAGTTTTGAAATTGAAATTTGAAGACTTCGCAATTTCTCGGGGTCAACCGCTACTTCGTACTGTTTCAAGTAACCTCCCCAAGTATTAACTTCTACCACGCCGGGTATGCCCGAAAGTTGACGTTTGACGATCCAATCTTGTATCGTTCGGATGTCAGACAAGGAGTATTGGTCTCGATGGGCTGAATCGACATCAATCACGTACTGATAAATTTCACCTAGCCCTGTTGTAATGGGCCCCATGAATGGAGATCCAAATCCTGCAGGAATTTTTTCCTCCGCCGATTTAATTTTTTCTGCTATCAGCTGACGTGGTAAATAAGTGCCAACGTTGTCATTAAAAACAACGGTTACAACAGATAAGCCAAATTTAGAAACCGAACGAATTTCTTTAACATCTGGTAAGTTGGCCATTTCAAGTTCAATCGGGTAGGTCAAAAACTTCTCTACATCTTCTGTCGCTAAATCTCGTGATGTAGTAATAATTTGAACCTGATTGTTGGTAATGTCAGGCACGGCACCGATTGGAATTTCGGAAAGAGAAAAAAGCCCAAAACCAATTATTCCCGCAGAGAAAAGCAGAATAATCAACTTATTATTAAGACTGTATTGGATGATTTTTTCTAACATTTCTCGGGTTCAATGGTATAGATAACAAAGGTATATGCTTACTCCTTAAGTTGCCTTATAACTTCCTTAAGATTTGCTTAAAAAAGCAGATAAATAACTTTGTTTGCAAAATAAGAGGTGTATTTAGGTTAGTTCGACGGAGGATTTGAAAAGTATGTCAACCGTTGTTCCTTTCGACAATTCACTTTCAATTTCTATTCGAGCACCAATAGCGTCTACACACTTTTTTACAATACTTAAACCAAGACCGTTTCCTTTTATTTGTTTGTGTTGTAGCGCATCAGATCTAAAAAAGTTTTTATATATGTGCTTTAAATCCTTTTTGTTTATTCCAATGCCTTCATCTTTGATTGTACAAACAATTTGTTGATTTATTTTTTTGCAAGAGATATCTAATATTCCACCTTTTAAGGAATATTTAACGGCATTGCTGAGTATGTTTTCTAAAATTAAATAACTATAATAATGAGGAACAAGAAGCGCAGTACCTTCATCAAAATTAAAAGAAACCACCAATTTTTTTTCTAGAATTTCCTTTTTCAAGTGAACCAATGATTCATTAACAATGGTTGGTAAAGAAATGGGTTCATTTTGTTTTGCTTGATCTTTAGACTCTAATCGAGCAAGTAGGAGTAGTTGATCCAAAGAGCTTGACATTCTATCAATTTCTGATAAGCTTAGCTTAATTTTGTCCTCATACTCTTCCTTAGTGCGCTCTTTTCGGATTAGAACTTCTAGGGTTCCTCTCATGGCCGTAAGTGGTGTTCGAAGTTCATGAGAAGCATCGGATGTAAATTGCTTTTCTCGTTCAAGCGCGTTCTCAATCCGATCTAAGAGTTCGTTAAAACCATGAGAGAGCTCATAGATTTCGTCCCTGATTAAAGGCAACTTTACTCGTCTGGTTAAGTTTTCTTTGCCAATTTCTTGAATCGTTTTAGTTACTGTTTTTACAGGTCTGATACTTCTTCCGGCAAGATATCTAGAGATAAAATACAACCCCAGGAGTATCGCTAAATATGATACTATCAGTACGTTTCTTAATTTGAGAATAACAGTTTGTGCAGATTCGGATGACATGGCAGCAAGAATGTAACCCTTTGTTTCTCCTTCTTGAAATAATGGAATCTGAATTTGTCTAATTGCCCTGTTATTTAAAGAAGAGTTAAAATGCCCATCAAGCAAAGAGATGTTAAAAGAAAGCTTGTCATTTTTCAAGTTTGGAGACTTATCCATGACTTGACCTTTAACATCAATGAGTTGAATGAAGACAGGATTAACCTGTATTTCAAGGTGTTCTTTTTCTTCCCATTCAGCTTTATTTAGAAATAGGATGGAGTCACCTGTGATACGAACTTCATCGGTGTGTTTATAAGCTTCGTAAGTTAAATCGTTGTCGAGGTTATTGATAACGGTTTGCTTCACAATAAAAAACACTGAACCAAATGATGCGGCCATGATAATGGCAGTTGCAATCATGTAATAAAATGCAATTCTATTTTTGAAATTAAGACTCATATTTCCTTAGCAATATATCCTATACCTCGAACGGTTTGTATGTAGTTTTCCTCATCAGTTAACTCCAATTTCTTTCGCAATGAATTTATGTAAACATCAATAACACTCGTGTTGTAGTCAAAATGAATATCCCAAACGCTTTCAATAATTTGAGTTCTTGTACATACTTTTTCTTTGTTCCGAATCAGGTGCTCTAAAAGAGCGAATTCCTTTTGGGTGAGTTGTATCTCCTGATCTCCTATTGAAACTTGATGCGTCTCGGTGTTTAAGGTGATGTTTCCTAATTCAAAAATGGTTTGTATAGCTCGTTTTTTTCGTAATTGGACTTTCACTCTTTCAAGTAATTCTCCAAAATGAAAAGGTTTTTTAATGTAATCGTTCGCTCCTGCTTGAAGTCCCGTTACAGTTTCATCTGCTGTATCTTTTGCGGTTAAGAAGATAATGGGTGTTTCTTGAAATTCTGTTCTAAATTGCCTGCAAATCTCTATTCCACTGACTTCCGGGACCATCCAATCTAATAGCAGTAAGTCGTATTTGCCAGATAAAGCTAATTCTAGCCCTTTTTTACCATCTTGAGCAACATCCACAGTATATGACTCTTCTTCCAAACCTTGTTTAATGAAAGAAGCGATACTTTCTTCGTCTTCTACAATTAGAATTCTCATGTTTCAAATGTCCGCTTAATTCTACATAGATTGTAAAATGATTCCTTAAGATTTCCTTAAAAGTCAATTGGTTTAATGGCAGAGTAGGAGCATTGGGCAATTTTTTGTTTGGATTAACTTAGTTTCTTAGCGTTCACAAATAGAACGAATAGAACCTGAGAGAATTGGTTAATGTGCTAAAATTAAAATAGTTTAACGTTATTTACTGTAACAATAATTGCACCTTCTGTAGTTTTATAAATAACTAAAATATGGCAATATGATATCTGACTCAGGTCAGCCTTCTATCACAATTTTCGATATAACCATTATGGAGCCCGTTGTAACCTTAACGGACTTAATGATTACCGCTGTTTGTATCTATGCCTTTATTCAGCTATCGAAGAACCGAAAAAAAGGGAAGGTACACTGGTACATCCGAATGTATTTTGGAATAATGGCAGTAGCAACCTTTCTTGGAGGAATTTTAGGACACGCTTTGCAAAACCAGTTCAGTTTGCAATGGAAATTACCCGGTTGGCTGATCAGTATGCTTGCCATTATGGCTATTGAGCGTGCTTCTATTTTTCATGCCCAACCTATTCTTAATAGAAAGTTAGGGAAGTTTTTAGCAGTTGCCAACATCCTAGAGATGCTTACGTTTGCCATTCTTGCTTTTACCACCTTAAACTTCTTTTTCATACAAATTCATTCGGCATATGGTTTAGGTTTGGTGGTCTTACCAATTCATTTCTACGTGTATTGGAAAACACGTAACGAAGGGAGCAGAATATTTTTCTCAGCTGTTATTTTTTCTACATTGGCTGCTTTTTTCTATACTAGTAAAATCGGCTTGAGTCCGTGGTTTAATCATCTCGACTTAGCACACACGGTAATGGCGATTAGCCTGTACCTATTTTATGTAGGTGCTAGAAAACTAGAAGTATTGGAGAAAGACGATGTGTTGGAACAACCTGGACGTTTTGCCAAAGCGGTAAAATCAGCTTGGAAGAAGATGGTTCATTCGGACTAAAGAGAGTAGGGTTAAGAGAGAGTTTAGAAGTTAGAGGTGAGAAGGGAGAGATGAGATTAAGGATGAAAGATGAAGGTTGAAGGAAAAGAGAAGCAAGAAAAGAGAAGCTAGAGATTAGAAGCTAGAGGTGAGATTAAAGATGAAGGATGAAGGATGAAAGATGAAAGATGAAGGAAAAGGGAAGCAGGAAAAGAGAAACAAGAGGTTAGAAGCTAGAGGTGAGATTAAAGATTAAAGATAAAGGATGAAAGATCATAAACCGTAAACAAGCCTACTTACAAAAGACAGCAAACCAAAATCTACAAATAAGCTAATAGAACGGGTCTGGGAAGCCAGAAAAGAAAGCGGTTCGAGCATTTTTTTTCTTTTCATTTAAGGAAAAGAAAGGAAGAAAAAAATCGCAGAGAGCTCTTATGTTTAAATAGAAAGCCGAAGAGTTACTAAATAAAAAGCCTCCTTCCCCTTACTTATTCTTCACGTAAATCAACTTGTATCTGCTTTTTGCATTTTCTCGTTGTTCCACTTCAAACTTGCCTGTTGAATGTATGAGCGGCGTTAATTTTTCAAATCCATAATTTCTGGAGTCAAAATTCGGTTGCTTTTTCTGCAATAAACTTCCAACATCTCCCAAAAAGGCCCAGCCATCTTCATCCGATAAATCGGAAATGGTACTAGCAATCAGTCGAATTACTTTTGGGGTAATGTTATCAATACTCTCTTTTACCTTATCTTTCTGACTAACCGTTTCTTTCTTTTCAGTTTCCTTTCTAAGAATTTCAATGTAAATGAACTTATCGCAAGCAACAATAAAGGGGTTAGGTGTTTTTTTCTCCCCAATCCCAATTACTTGCATGCCGGCTTCTCTGAGTCTTGTTGCCAGCTTGGTAAAGTCACTATCACTTGAAACCAAGCAAAACCCATTTACCTTTTCAGAATACAAGATATCCATGGCATCAATAATCATGGCCGAATCTGTAGCATTTTTACCAGTAGTGTAGGCATACTGCTGAATGGGAGTAATCGCATTTTCTAGAAGCAGATTCTTCCATTTCGACAAATGAGGACTAGTCCAATCGCCGTAAATTCTTTTAATGGTAGGGTTGCCATATTTCGCAATTTCCTCCATCATTTCTTTCACGTTTGCAGAGGGTATGTTGTCTCCGTCAATGAGTACAGCTAAATTTGAATTCATAGTTTCAGTTTGTTTTTCTTTATTTCTGCGGAAGCTCCTCGTCTCAAGTAACCTTAGGTTTTCTAATTAAATTCCGCTATTCTTCTAAAAGCTAAAAGTAATACTTTCTGGAACAGTCTTACTTAGGTAACTCATAAGGTCAAGTCATTTATTTTGCATCCATTTCTTCTATGGCCTTTATTACTTCTGCTTTTGGCGGATAGATTTTAGAGACAACAAAACCTACTAGCATGGCCATGGCGAAAGACGGAGCTAGCACGTCTAATGCAACAAAATACTCTCCTACGTCGGGCATTTTTTTAAATACAAAGTTGAAAAGGATAACCGAAATAAAACCGGTAAACATGGAAGCAATTGCTCCTTTTTCGGAATAGCCTTTCCAAAATAGGGAAAGAATAACCACGGGACAGAAGGTAGCAGCAATGCCAGACCAACCAAAAATAATGACCCAAAAAATCTGCCGGTCGGGAGAAACGTAATTCATGATCATGGCAATGACTAATGCCGTAAATGCCATAATAATGGTTGCTATCCTTGAAATTTTTGTAAGGTCCTGGTCTTTAATGTCGGGGCGAAATATTTTTTGATAAAAATCTCTCGTAATCGCACTAGAGGCTAAAATTAAAAGGGAATCAATGGTCGACATGATAGCGGATAATACAATGGCAATAAATATAGCAACAAGCAGAGTAGGTAGGAAGGTCTCCGTAATCATGCTCAACACGTTTTCGCCGTTGTTTCCCAATATACCTTCCGGATCTTGACCGTTTTCGGTGAAGTATAAACGTGCTAGAATTCCAATGCTAACTGCCGCGGCATCGGTTAATAAGGTGAACACTGCTGCCACCCATTTTCCCTTGTCAATTTCGGTTTCGTCTTTAATCGACATAAAGCGAACGTAAACCTGTGGAGCACCCAAAAAGCCCAAGCCAATCATGGAGAATCCGAGGATGGTAAAAAGGTTCATCCAAGGGTCAGGACTTTGCCCCATTACTTGAGTTAAAGTAGGATCAATGGCATTTAAACCTTCGGTAACGCCTGTTCCATGATCCATGGAAAACCACACCACAATGGGTAAAAGCACTAACCCTAAAAACATCAATAAACCTTGAAATAGATCGGACCAAACTGCTGCTACAAAACCACCAACAAAAATATAGGTGAGAACAATGAAGAAGCCAATAAGGGCTCCCAAACGGTAGTCAATACCAAGCATGGACTCAAAAGCGATTCCGGTAACGTCAATTTGAGAGGCTACATAAATGACAATAAAAATGACTAAAATAGATGCGGAAATTACTCGAATGGTGTTTTTAGCAGATCTAAAATGACTGTGTAAGTAATCTGGAATGGTGATGGCGTTGTAGCTGTCAGATCTCCGTTTAAAGCGTTTGGCCATGAACTGCCATGAAATAATTACGCCTAGCAACTCTCCAATCACAACCCAATAACTGGAATATCCTGCCATGGCGCCCATTCCTGTTAATCCAATGAGTAACCATCCCGACTCTCCTGTTGCTCGAGCAGAAAAGGCAACTGCCCAAAAGCCCATCTTTTTACCTCCCACATAATAGTCGCTCATGCCTTTAATCTGTTTGGAAGCAACAATTCCTATTAAAAATAGAACTCCGACATACAGAGCAAGAACAACTAGTTTTAGGATTAAATCAGAATCAGTCATTGTTAGTAGATTATTTCAGTAAAAGTGGAAGTTTACTTAATTTAAACCAAACGACCGAAATATGGAAAGCTTTTTTAACGTGAAAGGAGAATTAACATGCAGATAAGTGCAGTTAAGGTGCGAAAATGGAAGTTTTTTGTTAAAAAAAGTATAAAATTCGATACTTTTGAGGAGTTAAGTGTCGAAAAAATACACTCTACCGACTGTTTAGCACTGTTTAAGGATTAACCTTAAATTGTAGGATAAAGTAAAAAAGAGTAAAAAGCATTTTGAATCACAACGAACAGCATACTACCACACTCGAAACCGTCCAAGAATTAGTTACTACTCTTAAAGAGGAGGAGAGGGCGACCTACACCGAAATAATCCAGTCTCTCGAATTACCTGCTAGTGCATTAGAACCCTTTGCATCTTGGTCGGAAGAATGCTACACCAGAAATTGCATTGTAGACACGGAAAAATTTGAATTGATTTTAATTTGTTGGGAGAAAGAACAATTTACCCCGATTCACGGTCACAATGGGGAAGAATGCTGGGTAAAAGTGATTCAAGGAGAGTTCAAAGAAACCATTTATCAACTAGATGAAAAGGAAGAGCTTCAAACGATTCGCACTTCTATTTCTGCGGAAGGAGATAGCTCTTACATGATTGATTTCATGGGTTTTCACCGTCTAGAGAACAGTGCAAATGAACGAAGCATGTCGCTTCATTTATATGCAAAGCCCATCCGAAGTTGTAGATTATTCGACGAGGATTTGAAGAAATTTGTCCGCAAAGAGATGACGTACACCACCACCTCAGAAATGAGAGCGAACTTAAAATAACGATAGAAACATGCCAGAAATTAACAATGATCTAAGTCTATTCAACGAATTGGTTGAAGTCTTATTGAAAGACGAAAAAAATCACCCTGTAGCGGATCGGATAGAATCGGATGAGTTGTACGATACCATTGATTTGTCGTTGAATGAAACGGGAATGGTGGACAATGAATTTAAAGCAGTTTTAAAAGAAGTAATTGAATCTACCCCGAAGACAGCTACCAATTTATTTTTTAACCAACTTTTTGGTGGAAGACAATCCAAAGCAGTTTTGGGTGATTTATTGGCAGTAATGCTTAACAACAGCATGTACACCTATAAAGTAGCCGGTCCACAAGTAGGAATAGAGCAAGAAATTATTCGACAGTCGTGCGACATGATTGGGTATGGCGAAGGCAGTAACGGAACGTTTCCAACAGGAGGTTCCATGAGTAATTACATGGCGCTCCTAATGGGTCGAGACGCCAAGGACGTGAATTTTAGAACATCGGGAATGTCAAAACCCATGACCATTTACACCTCGAAAGAATCGCATTACTCGAACGCTAAGAATGCAAGTTTCGCAGGAATAGGAAGAAACAACATCCGATACATTAAGGCAGATTCGGTTGGGCGAATGATTCCTAGTTTGTTAGAAGATCAAATCAAGAAAGACATAGAAGATGGTTTTGTACCTGCATACGTGAACGCTACAGCAGGAACAACGGTATTGGGTGCTTTTGATCCTATTGAACCGATAGCCGACATCACCGAAAAGTACGGCCTTTGGTTGCACGTGGACGGAGCCTACTGTGGCAGTGTGATTTTTAGCGATAAATACAAGCACTTGGTGAAAGGAGTAGAGCGATCGGATTCGTTCAGTTACAACGCCCATAAAATGCTCGGAACGCCCTTAACCTGTTCTATTATTTTAGTGAAAGATAAAAGACATTTACACGAATCGTTTAGTAACGATGCAGACTACTTGTACCAAACCGATGGCGACGATTTTAACTTGGGAAAAACCTCTTTCCAATGTGGCAGAAGAAACGATGCATTGAAATTTTGGACCCTTTGGAAGTCGATTGGAACTGGAGGTTTAAAAGAGATTGTGGACCAACAATTTGAATTGGCAAACGTCGCTTTAGCATACATTCGTAGCAATCCAGATTACACTTTGTATAGCTACGATGAATCTATTTCTATTTGCTTTAATTATAAAAACTTAGACCCAACTACTTTATGTACTGCTTTATATGAAAATCAAATTACTGTAGTGGGTTTTGGAGCGTTTGAAGAGGATACTTTTGTGCGGTTGGTGACCATTAATGCCAACAACGAGCAGGTGGATATTCTCAACTTCTTTAAAGTGATGGAAGAATTTGTAGAGCAGAATCCAGAATTGGTAGGATTAAACGAAACCGTGCAAGAACAAGCATAATTTCACAAACGAGTTCGTGTTTTTTTAGTAAACGCTAAATCCATGTTGCGCCGCCGTAATTTTTTATTATCTTAGAAGGCTATTAATTACTTAACCCTAAGACGAATGAAAAAAACAAGCCTACTAGCAATTGGCCTAAGCTTTTTGCTTACTCCAGTTGTAGCTCAAGAAATTGACCTATCGAAAAAATTACCTGTTAAAAACGAAGTAAAAATAGGTACCCTAGAAAACGGAATTACCTATTACGCCCAAAGCAACCCCAAACCTGCAGATAAATTGGAATTGCGGTTGGTAATCAATGCCGGTTCTGTTTTAGAAACGGACGAACAGCAAGGTTTAGCTCACTTTATGGAGCACATGAACTTTAACGGAACCAAAAATTTTGAAAAAAATGATTTGGTAGATTACCTGCAAAGCATCGGTGTAAAATTTGGAGCCGATTTAAACGCCTACACTTCTTTTGATGAAACCGTTTACATTTTACCCATTCCTTGCGACAACGAAGAGACCTTGGAGAAAGGCTTTCAAGTAATTGAAGACTGGGCGCACAATGCCACGCTGACCGATGAAGCCATTGACGATGAAAGAGGGGTGGTTTTAGAAGAATATCGTTTAGGATTGGGAAGCGACAAGCGAATGATGCAGGTATACTTACCAAAATTGTTATATGGTTCTAAATATGCGGAAAGATTGCCAATTGGTAAAAAAGACGTGCTAGAGAACTTCGATTACAGTGAAGTAAGAAGTTTCTATAAAGATTGGTACAGACCTGATTTGATGGCCGTAATTGCTGTAGGTGATTTACCAGTTGAAGAAATTGAGAAAAAAATAAAAGAGCACTTTTCCAAGATTCCTGCTGCTGTAAATCCTAAAAAAAGAGAAGTATTTAAATTGCCTAACCACGAAGAAACTTTTATAGCAGTTGCGACGGATAAGGAAGCTGCATTTAGTAACGTGCAATTAATGTACAAGGACCGGGAAGATGCAGAAGTTAGCACCACGTATGGCGATTACCGAGACGATGTGGTAATCCAACTGTTTTCTACCATGATTAACAACCGATTGAGTGAGTTGACCAATAAACCAAACCCGCCGTTTGTTTTTGCCAATACGTATTACGGTGGTACTTATGCTCGTTCCAAAAATGCGTACCAATCTTTTGGGTTTACGGCACCTGACGGGCAAATGAAAGCACTGAAGGTATTGTTGGAGGAAAATAAAAGAGTGCAAGAGTATGGCTTTTTAGAAAGTGAAATAGAGAGAGCAAGGAAATCTATACTATCTAGAGTCGAAAAGGAATACAAGGATCGTGACAAGAGAGAAAGTGGTAGAATTGTGGGCGAATACATTCGTAACTTCTTAGAAAAGGAGTCTATGCCGGGTATTGAAGAGGAATTCAGACTATACAAAACCTTCTTGCCAAGCATAAAAATTGATGAAGTAAACGCCCTGATTAAGAATTACATTCACGACGATAATCGAGTAATTATTTTCACCGGAGCAGAAAAAGATGGAGTGAAAGTGCCAACTCAAAAAGAAATTGAAGCGTTATTGGCAGAAGTAGAAGCTAGTAAATTAGAACCTTACACGGAAGACGCGGTTCCAACCTCGTTAATTACTAAAATGCCTGCAAAAGGCAAGGTGGTAGAAACCACTTCAAACAAGGATTTAGATGCTACCACACTTGTTTTGAGTAACGGAGCAAAGGTTACTTACAAAAAAACAGACTACAAGAACGATGAAGTATTGCTGAAGGCATATAGTTCTGGAGGCAAGAGCCTAATGACGGAGGAAGAAGTGCAGCAAATTGGTTTTGCCGATGATGGCTTAACTAGTGCAGGTATTGGCGGCCTTTCCTTAACGGACATGCAGAAATTTATGAGTGGTAAAATTGCACGAGTTCGACCGTATATATCCAATACGTCAGAAGGATTTAACGGTTCAGCATCTCCAAAAGACTTGGAAACCATGTTTCAAATGATTCACCTGTATTTTACAGACCTGAACAAGGACGATGAAGCTTACCAGACCTTTATGGAGAAGCAAAAGGGTTTTTTAGGAAACCTAATGGCCAACCCTAGTTTCTTTTTCTCTAACGAGGTGGGTAACTATAAAAATAAGGGCAATGCAAGGTACATGGGCTTTCCAACTTCGGAAAAGATGGACGAGTCGGATTATGGCTTAGCGTATGAGAAGTACAAAGAACGCTTTGCAGATGCATCCGATTTTCACTTTTACCTAGTAGGAAATGTAGAGGCAGCAGAGGTTAAAAAACTTTCAGAGCAATATTTAGCAACATTGCCTTCCACTAATAGCAATGAAACTGCTGTTGTTCCTGCATTTAGACCGGCAGACAAACAAGATAAGTTGGTTATTAAAAAGGGAGAAGATCCTAAAAGTAGTGTGCAAATCACTTGGATTGAAGAAACAAAGCTAGAGGAGAAAGAAATAATGGCGATTAAGGCTTTAGGAGAGGTTTTAACCATTAAACTAATAGAACAACTCCGAGAGGAGGAAAGTGGAGTATACGGCGTTGGAGCGAGAGGGAATTACAATGCAAGCCCATATGCGAATCTTAGTTTTAGCATTTCTTTCCCGTGTGGTCCGGAAAACGTAGACAAGTTAGTAGCTAGCGCTTTGGCGGAAGTGGAAAAACTAAAGAAAGACGGAGTAAGCGATAAAGACTTAGCCAAAGTGAAAGAAACTTACATGGTAAGCCACAAGGAAGCTACCAAGACCAATAAGTTTTGGATGGACAATTTTATAAAAGCAGAACAAAATGATTCTGACCCTAAAGAAGTTTTGGAGTACGAAAAACGAGTGAAAGCAATAACGAAAGAAGACATTCAAAATGTGGCAAAAAAATACTTGGATGAAAAGTACTTATTGGCCTTGTTGATGCCGGAAAAATAAGCGTTGAGTTTAAAATCAATTGAAAGCCTTCCATGAAAATGGAAGGCTTTTTTTGTGGACTGGATTAGCGAAGTAATACTATTTAAAGCGATCAGGGTTCTGCTTGAAATGGAATTACTTCTAGGTGTTGCGATAGATTATTAATGGGAGCGCACAAGACTATCTGATAATAAATATATGATCTGTTAAGAAGCTGTCGTTTGGTCTTCTGGTTTTTTTTTGATTCTGTGTTCCTCTTGTTTTTTAAGAGTTGCTTTTCTTTTTTTTATAAAATCCGATAATTCAGCTTTTTCCTTTAGCGTCATCGGGTTGCTTTCAATTATGAAATCAACTCCTTCTGGCTCTATTACATGTCCCATATTTAAAGTGTTTTGAAGTATTTAGTAACTAAAATTTTTGCAGCGTTTGTATCTATAACCATCCGCTGATTTTTGAAGTGCACGGCGTTTAAACTTTCTTCGTAGTGCTTGATTAATTTCGACTTAGCATCAAAAGCAACAAAACCATCATTTCCCCTTTGAAAGGATAACTTACAAGCAAATGCTACTAAGTTACCAGGAACTCCTTCGTAAAGCTTGTTTTTACCAACATTAAATGGAGAGCTTTCTAGTAGGTTCATGAATACATACCCTTTCTCAATGGTCAAACTTAGCAGTCCTTGAATTATATCTTGATTGTTCAGTATGGTTAATTTGTAAACGTCACGTTGAAAATCATCAAATTCCCGTTTCCAATTAAAATTCCACCCGTCTTTTTGAGTTATGCTTAAAAGGTCACTTTCTTTAATAGTTGAAATTTCAGTTTGAAAGCTATCTCCCGATATAGTATTTAGAATAGAGTCCGTTAACTTGTCGACAAGAAAGTTTTGAGGAACATTTTTCATGATTACAAGATAAGATTTTTACTTATACTATTGGTTGGCTTTAAGCATTTGAGAAAGCCTTTTTACTTCCTTCCAAATCTCTTGAAAAGTAGTTTTATACTCCACCAACGCAACACCCTATTTTAATTATTTTTGTTTCAGATGAAAGTATGTATTGCCGAAAAGCCTAGTGTTGCCCGAGAAATTGCTGCTGTTTTAGGAGCGAATAACCGGCAGGATGGTTATTATGAAGGCAATGGCTATGCAGTAACCTACACCTTTGGTCACCTCTGCACTTTATTTGAACCCAACGATTACAAACCGCATTGGAAAAGTTGGAACCTCAATTACCTTCCCATGCTGCCCGAGAAGTTTAAAACCAAGGTAGTAGACAACCCGGGAATTCAAAAGCAGTTCGGTATTGTAAAGAAACTGTTTGACACCGCTACGCTCGTTATTAACTGCGGGGATGCCGGCCAAGAAGGGGAGTTGATTCAACGCTGGGTATTGGAACAAGCCAACTACAAAGGCGAGGTAAAACGCTTGTGGATTTCTTCTTTGACAAGCGAAGCCATTAAAGAGGGTTTTGAAAAATTACAACCTTCTTCAAAATACGATAACCTCTATTATGCAGGCTTTTCAAGAGCTATTGGAGATTGGTTGTTGGGCATGAATGCGACACGCTTGTACACCGTGAAACATGGCGGTTACAAACAGGTATTGTCGGTTGGTCGGGTTCAAACGCCCACACTTGCCATGATTGTCGCCCGATTTAAAGAAATTCAAAACTTTGTACCTAAACCCTATTGGGAATTACAAACGGTTTACCGCGAAACGGTTTTTTCTTGCGAAGAGGGAAAGTTTTCCAAGAAAGAAGAAGGGGAGACCTTTGCCAATGTGGTGAAGGAGCACGATTTTGAGGTGGTTTCTGTTTCCAAAAAGAAGGGAAAAGAATATGCTCCCAAGTTGTTCGATTTAACCGGTTTGCAAGTGTATTGTAACACCAAGTTTGGTTTCTCCGCAGACGAAACCTTAAAAATAGCGCAGAAGCTTTACGAACAAAAGGTAATTACGTATCCCAGAGTTGATACTACTTTCTTACCCAACGACATTTACCCGAAAGTACCGGGAATACTGCAAAATTTAACGCCGTACAAAGAACTCACCGAACCCATTTTAGGGAAGAAGATCAAGAAGTCGACGAAGGTGTTTAACGATAAAAAAGTGACCGATCATCATGCATTAATTCCTACCGGTGTGCAGTCTAACTTGCAAGGTGACCAGCAGAAGGTGTATGACATCATTTCCAGAAGATTTATTGCCGTGTTTTACGACGATTGTTCGGTTTCCAACACCACCGTGTTGGGCAAGGTAGATACCGTTCCCTTTAAAACTACGGGGAAAGAAATACTAGAGAAGGGCTGGAAGGTCGTCTTCGATACTTCGGCTGCGACCAATGCGACTAAGGATAGTTTATTGCCCACGTTTAAAAAAGGGGAAAAGGGACCGCACGAGCCTTCCTTTTTAGAAAAAGAAACCAAACCACCCAAACAATACACGGAAGCAACCTTGCTGCGTGGAATGGAGACGGCAGGTAAAAAAGTGGACGACGATGAAATGCGCGAACTGATGAAGGAGAATGGCATTGGCCGACCTTCTACAAGAGCCAACATTATTGAAACGCTCTTTCGGCGGAAGTACCTGGAGCGCAACAAAAAACAGATTCTACCAACAGCAACTGGCGTAAAGTTGATTGAAACCATCAAAAACAAATTGTTGACCTCTGCAGAGCTAACAGGGCAGTGGGAGAAGCAATTAAAAGAGATTGAAAAAGGAAAGTTCAAAGCAGGATCCTTTGTGAAGAACATGAAAAAAATGGTGGACCACTTGGTGTATGAGGTGCGCATGGAACAGTCTTACGTGAAGATTTCTGAAACAGTAGAGGAGCAACCGAAAAAGAAAAAGGCAAGTGTTGCCGAGGCAACAGAAATAACAAGCAGTAGCTGTCCCAAATGCAAGAAAGGAAGCTTTTTAAAAGGGAAAACCGGTTACGGCTGCAGCAACTACAAAGCAGGTTGCACCATGGTATTACCGTTCAACTTTGCAGGTAAAAAGATTTCCACCAAGCAATACTTGCGCTTGCTAGAAAAAGGCTGCACAGTCAATTTAAAAGGTTTTAAAACCAAAGATGGAAGTAGGGAAGGGCTGATTCGGTTTAGCGATGACTTTAACTTGGTGTTGGAAGAAAAGCAAGTTACACCAACTCCTGAAAAGAAAGAAAAAAAGGACAGCCTCGTGTGCCCCATTTGTGCTAAAGGAACGGTAGTAAAAGGAAAAACAGCCTATGGTTGTAGCGCTTACAAAGAAGGCTGCGATTTTAGATACAGTTTTGCCACCATTCGAGAGAAAGCTAATCAACAGCCGCTAACGGCGGAGTTAGTGAGGGACTTGTTGATGGAGGGATAGTGTATAGAGAAGGGTCACTTTTCCCTTTTTAACTTAATGAGAGAGGTTTAATAAGGTTTGTTGAATGGCAATTGTCTTTTCTTTGGACACCTTTACTTCCGCAGCAAAATCCTGCCACCGATTAACCGTTGTATTAATGTCATCTACAATACTTTCTGCCTTTTTAATGTTCATGGACTTGGCAACCGTTAGTAAATCTTCCTTTTGAATAGCTTTTCGTTTCCCATTCACACTTAAAGCATGTTGACTGACCCATATGCTATCTGGTCTGTATGCGTGACAGATATCATAAGCCGGAGCTAATTCCCAATCTGAATCTTGCTTTAATCGAAACGCGAAATTCTTGGTATGATCATCGCAATTTCTGGCAATAACATTAAATACCATTCTTCTGAACAATTGATTGGCCTGTGGATAGGGCAATTTCAACTCGCGCATGGTTTGAAAGAGCTGCTCATAACTGAAACTCGTCACTTCGTTAAAATCGAAATGGTTCATGGCGCACCAGGTTTGTACGTGGTGCTTGGTGGAGTTGCCTGCTCTATCGAAACGCTTGGTCATAAAATGTGCCCTGCCATTCTCTTCTAGCAACCTAGATTCCATCATTTCTATACCACATGCTTTTGCCATGAGGTAATAGGCCATCTCCACACGACCGTAACCCGTTGTTTCACCAACTTGCACATCGCTAACACCGTCGAGTTTTAGTAACCAATGTTCAAATCCTTTAGGCGCATTGGTCTGGCCTGACCGCACCTCGCCAGTTTTTTCATTGTATGAAATAACTGCTTTAGGCCTTGCACCACCTGCAGATGTGCCAATGGTGATGATTTCTTTAATGGAACTTCCCTTATTTTTTTGGAGGTTCGTTTGGAAATCTTCTCGTTGATCGAGCATCCTCTGCGCAATGTTGACCAAACTTTGGATCTCTACTTTAAAAGTTCTTTGCGTGCCTTCTAATTGCTTGGGCTCAAACTCTAATGCGCCCATACCTCGGTTACCAATAAAACATAAGGTTTCAACAGGATTCATATCGTTTTCGGACCTTCCTTGCTGTGCGAGCCAAACTTTTATTAGCTGATTCCCGTACTTGTCTGGCAATACATCTGCTAATAAGCCTGGTAGGCTTTTAAAGGTATTGAATTCACTATTTCGCTGTGGGCGAAGTTCGGGAAAGGAAAAGATGCTTCGACCAGAAGAGATAGGCATTTTTAGTGGTGCCAGGTCCCATCTTTTAGACTTAAATTTTTTATCGTACTCAAACAGTCCCAGTTGTTGGTTCTCATCCCAAGCAACAGCGCCCACCAGTTCTCCCCAAATCTTTATGTATGCAGTTGTAATCATTACCAGTCGCTTTCTGTTTTGGTTTCACTTTTTTTAGTGCTTGCGCGCTTCCGCTGTTCTTGTTCTAGTTTTGCCAATTGCATGGGACTAACTTGTGTTACAGATTTAAAGGCATCTAATACATAGAGTAAATCTAACACACGCAATACGCGTAAGAAGGTATCTAAGGTTACTGTTTCTCCTCGTTCTAATAAGCTTAAGGTAGAACGACTTATGTTGGCCGCATTCGCCACTTCTTTTTGTGACTTATTTTGATCTAAGCGACGTTGCCGCACAAAAGTGCCAATGACATTGCACCAGGCTTGGTCACTCATTGAACTCCAATTTGTATTGTATGATAACTCAGTCATTACACCCTTTTTTAGTTATTAATGCATGATAATTCATTCAAATATACGAAAAAGGAGGTAATAAAATTATTGGATGTATGACAAATCATTCACTAGGTCTTATACTAGCTGTTAATGAATGATATATCATGCATTGATGTTAGGCTACACAGCTTTACCATCTTTGTGAGAAAGAAAACAGATAGGCGCTAACGGCAGCGTGGATGAGGGAGTTGTTGCAAGCAATTAATCTATTAGCTCAACCTTCTCCAAAAAACTATCTAATTCATTATCTGAATTGAAATGGAAATCACTTTCAGCAGCATTTTGGAAGAAATTAATAAAATCTAAATGGGTTTTAAAAAGCCTAAATGAGTAGCCTTCGTAGTTGTATACATAGAAAACGTTGGTTTTAGTTGAATTCGAAACAATAATTGTTTCTAAGGTTCGTGAAGGTCTGAGGTAGTCTGTGTTTATGGTTTTGATGTTATTCATGTTATAATTGTTATTTCAAGATTTGTACGAACTCACCAACAACTCTCATTTCTGCACCATTTTCTTCATTAACGACTATATCTTTATATGAATTGTCTAATGAATTCGGTCTTAAAAGTACTTGAGTGTGTTGCCAACCTTCTTCAGAAACTATTTTTTCACTTGAGTACGTTTTGATTGTAAACGCTGAGTTAAAATCTTGGTCTTGAATATCTCTATTTTCTATCAGTACAATTTTACCATTTCGACTACCACCAGTGTACGTTTTAAATAGGCAGATAGAACCATTTGGTATTACCCTGTTCATTGATTCTCCAATAATTTTACAAGCGAAATAATCACTATTAGACTTTGTGTATTCAGGTCCCTCAATCAAAGTAAAATCCTTTTCTGAATGCATTTCGCTAAAACTACCTGCTGCTGCATAAAAGTCGTAGAAGGGAATAGGGTTTTTTGTTTCCTTTTCAAAATCAAAAACCTTTTGAATTGATGATAATGGTGTTTTATTTTCCTTTTTTTGTTTTGGAATAAGAGTCCTCGCTTTCTGTTCAATATAGTTGTAAATGTTCGGCGTAACCGGATTCTCTAAATTGAACCTAATTTTTACTACCGAAAGGTATTTTCCACTGTCACTTTTCATTTTAGTTTGTTCGACAAGTTCTAAGTTTGGCGCAACATCACCCATGTAGTAAAAATCTTTTCCTTCATCGTTATTTTTCTTAATAAAAAGCGGTAGTCGAATTTTACCTTTTTTACCTAAAATTGATTGCACGTCGTTACTCTCTATTTTTCGATTTGATTTAGACATCCAATCAAACTCTTTATTATTGATGAAATTATCTTCATATTTGGTCGATTCAGATATGCTGTCTTCTTTATGATAATTTACAAAAATGGGACAGTGTTTGTTATCAGGACTTACTAAATAACCACCCACATTTTGAGCTACGGGGTTCTCAGAAACATTTAGAATTCTAAATACGTCTTTACGGGAGTACTTTCGATAAAGTGCAAATCCATTATTCCAATTCTCTTTTTCATATAATTTATCAAACTCATAGATAGAATATAAAGTAGAGTCAAGGAGGAATGTTTTAAACGTTTTATCTTCTAAATATGATTTGAAAGAATCTGATAATGCTAAATAGCCATCTTCTAGCGTTATAATCTCAAAGTTGTAAATCTGTTTTGCAGAAATCAGTCTACCACCTTTTTTCTCTCTTATGAACTCAAAATTCAGATTGGAGACACAAGACTTAATTGTTTCCTCAGAAATCGAGTACTTATACTTTTTTAAGACATTATGCTTTAAATCTTTGAGGGACAACTTGTCCGACTCAATCAGTGACTTAATAATTAATGACTCTTCAACTCTTTTGGAATTGTTTATTTCCTTAGAAAATAGTTCTAAGAGCTTAACTTGTTTATTGGTTAACTCTAAACTATTGTCTTTCTCAACCTTAGTTATAAAGTTGTAATACGAATTAGAATACTGAATATATAAAAAAGGGTCTCTAGAACCATGAGCTATGAAATCCATCATCATTGGAATTCTACCTAATCTAAATTTTAAAAGATTATAATCTTTCTTTAAATCTGAAAAAAGTTGAAGATTTGCAGAGTCAATAGATTGAAATATTTGTTCTTTAGTTACTTCGTCAAAGTTGATCGTAGAG
>Ga0307934_1000422_pt1 | contig 32230 bp, 21 predicted proteins | sample OrgLakmetageno90_FD_201838 | JGI IMG/M metagenome (GOLD analysis project Ga0307934, IMG submission 201838) | Saline water microbial communities from Organic Lake, Antarctica - #90 | ecosystem: Environmental > Aquatic > Non-marine Saline and Alkaline > Saline | place: Antarctica: Organic Lake...
CGTTCCTGCACTATTGGGATATTTTACCCGCAGCGAATGACAGCACGATCGAAGTCGTCCGCGATAACAAATCCGCGTCGCAACGTAAACGTGAGAGTGAAAAAGTATCGATTAAAGACATCCCCAAGCTTTACCCAATCGGCAGCGAGATCGTCGTTCAAATCACAAAGGGCCACATCGGCACTAAAGGCCCACGGACGACCACTAACATCGCCCTTCCCGGCCGATTCCTCGTGCTCATGCCATATGCAGGCACGCTTGGAATCTCTCGTAAAATCGAAGACAAAAAAGAACGTAGCCGCCTAAAAAGCATCTTACGTGACCTGACTATCCCCGAGGGTATGGGGCTGATTATACGCACTGCAGGTGAAGGCAAAAAGGCACGCTATTTCATCCGCGATCTGCATATCTTACTTAAACGCTGGGAGGTGATCAACCAGCGCCTCAACGAGTCGAAAAAACCGGCTTGCCTCTACGTCGAACCAGACATTGTGGGCCGCACTGTGCGTGACTTCTTAACCGAAGACATCGACCGTGTGATGGTCGATAAAAAAGAAGATTACGATAACATTATAGCGGAAGTTTCCACCATATCTCCACGATCAAAATCGAAAATTCACCGTTTTACCGACGACATACCGGTCTTTGAACGTTTCAATATCGAGCGCCAAATCGAACAGACTTACATGCGCTGCGTGCCCCTCCCATCGGGTGGTGAGATCGTTATCGAAGAGACCGAAGCCCTTATATCGATCGATGTAAATACCGGCTCACACAAGAATAAGAACAAAGACGGTAAAGACTTCATTACTCAGGTGAACCTGGAGTCAGCTACTGAAATTGCTCGCCAAATTCGTCTACGGAACATCGGTGGTCTTATCATTATGGATTTCATCGATATGAAAGCCAAAAAAGATCGTAACGCAGTCTTCTCACGGATGCGCCGCGAAATGGCTAACGATAAGGCTAAAAGTCACATCCTGCCGATTTCAACCCTCGGCATTATGCAGATGACCCGCCAACGGCATTCCGAGAGTCACTCCAGCGGTATCTACACAGATTGCCCTTATTGCCATGGTCGTGGTTCGGTTAAATCTTCCCGCACCATGTCGGTTGAAATACAACGTCGTCTGATCAGTGTCATTCGCCATATACGTGTTCGCGATGGTGTCGATAAAGAGATCAATCTACGCGTCTTGCTGCACCCGACTAACTTAGACCGACTCCGCCATGAAGATGAGGACCTGCTACTAGGCATCGAGCGCTCTTACGGTGCTCGCCTTTCCTTCCGCGCCGATCCCATTTATCATATCGAGAACTTCAAGATTATCGACGTCGAGAGTGGGCAAGAACAACGCTGAGGGCGCGCAGAGAGTTGTCGAAGCAAATACTGAAAAGACTGGCTTAACCGAAAACTATCATAATTCGATGTTGGACGTTGGGCGTTGGACGTTCATGTTCATCGCTAATGAACATCCTCGTCGCTTTCGATAAGTTTAAAGATTCTATGTCTGCCGCTCGTGCCTGTGACGCAGCTGCCCGAGGGATCGTTTCACGGCTCGGAGATGAAAAGCATACGATCGTTCACGCACCACTCACCGACGGAGGCGAAGGCTTCTGCCCGATACTCGTTAACGCGGTCGATGGATATATCGAATACCATACAGTCTGTGGGCCGCTGGGGCACGAGCTGGAAGCGCCGCTTGGCTGGGTCGATGCGGCCAAGCTGCCTAAAGGTGTGCAATCGCTGCAGCTACCCGCTGGTGGAAAGCTGGCGATTATTGAAATGGCTTCCGTGGCTGGCTTAGAGCAAGTTGCCCACTCCGAACGACACCCAAAATATTGCACCACACGTGGGGTCGGCGACCTCATTCGCATAGCCACGGCTGAGGGTGCAGCTGCCATCCTCATCGGTATTGGAGGCAGTGCTACAAGTGATCTTGGCCTCGGCGCTCTTGAAGCGCTCGGACTTTCCTTTTGCAAAAAAAACGACCAAACGATTGAACAACTGACGCCCGCTCAGTGGGAAGACGTGATCGCTATCCGTGGTGAACTCGATCTTTCAATACCACCCATCTTCATCGCATGTGACGTAAACAATCCTTTACTCGGACCCAATGGAGCCGCTGCCGTATACGGGCCGCAAAAGGGACTAAAACCAGGCGAGATTGAGCCATTCGATACTCAAGCCAAAGAACTTGCCGAGGCATTGTGTCATTTTTTTAATGTTCCACCCGAAGCGGTCGATATAGCTGGTAGCGGCGCAGCGGGTGGAATCGGTTTTGGTTTAAAGGTCGCTTGCGGCGCTGAATACGTAGCCGGCTTCGAATTAGTGAGTAACTGGCTCGACCTAGGTGCTAAAATGTCAGCTTGCGACCTGGTTCTTAGTGGTGAAGGAAAGCTCGACGCGAGTTCACTGAACGGCAAAGGCCCGCTTGCATTGGCTGCAGCCGCCCATGCTTCGTCAAAACCATGTCGCCTTTACGGGGGTGCCGTGATGCCTCAAGTCAACGCTTTCGTCGCTGAACATTTTGATAATTGTGAGGTCTTTACGATCACACCTTCAGGCACAGAACTCCTGCAGGCGCTAGCCGACGGTAGTAAAAACCTGGAGACCTCGGTGAGCCAGACCATCAAATAGAACCGACCTTCCAAATGACTCACGAAGAAAGCGAGCTGCGCGAACAAGCTCACGGACACATACGACGCGTTAAATGGTGGTTACGCTTCCTGCCGAGAAAATCCAATCTCCATCGATATCCTGTCTTAAAGTTCTTTGCCAGTTCCGCTCGTAAACGATCTTACCTCTGGAGCTTTCGTGTCGAAAACGCTATCCCGGCTATCTACGCTGGTTGCTTACTCAGCTTTCAACCGCTCTATGGAATACAAATTTTGCTCGCGATCCTGTTAGCCAATTGGTTGAAAGCAAATTTGCCTATTCTTGTCGGTCTACAGTTCGTTTCAAACCCCTTAACCGTCTGGCCAATTTGGTATACCTGCTATCTCGTGGGCAAAAACTTTTTGTCGATCTTTTCGATCGAAGCTTTGCCACTTAGACGACATGAAGTGCAAATCATGTTGGATAATTTTGCTAATGGCGATTGGGGAACAAACCTTGATCGCCTCATTTCTGTTTTCGGAGTCACCTCACTCGGAGCGACGATGATCGGTCTCTTCATCGGCGCGGTGCTCAGTATAGCCTACCGCCTCGTTAGTAATCGAACGGTGGCCAGTTACAAACTCATTATTGATAAGCTGAGCAAGCACCGCAAAGACACAGAGAACATCTCCTCAAACAATCCGAATATATAAATCCATAGAGCCTCTATAATGCGTTTCCTACGAATCCTGATAATTTCCGTCCTTTCATCAGTCGCGCTCACAAGCATCTCAGCACAATCTGCGAGACCTGAAATACTTCTGGGCATTGATGTTTTGGAAGCTTCGGGCTTTCGGGCGATCAATGGGAAACGGATTGGCCTTTTAACCCATCCGGCTGGAGTCAACCGACTCGGTGAAAGTAGTATCACTGTTCTACAACGTGCTCCCAATGCGCGGTTAGTTGCCTTGTTTGGACCTGAGCACGGCATCTATGGAAACGAAAAAGCAAATGTCCCGGTAGATGATAAGGTAGATGTGAAAACAGGCCTTCCTGTTTACTCATTGTATGGAAAATATCGCAAACCTACCGCGAAAATGCTCTCGGGTCTTGATGCGCTCGTCGTTGATCTACAAGACGTTGGCGTCCGTTCGTATACCTATGTCAGTTGCATGCGATATGCGATGGAAGCCTGCTTCGAGAACGGAATCGAGGTCATCGTGCTGGACCGCCCGAACCCACTCGGTGGACTAAAGGTAGACGGCCCCCCACTGGATACTGAATGGCGCAGCTATGTCGGCGCCTTCCACGTCCCGTATGTTCATGGTCTGACCATCGCTGAGCTCGCACGCGTTGCACGCTATTCAAGAGGAACTTTGGAGGTGCCTGAAAATGTGCGACAGTCTGGCAAGTTAACTGTGATCCCGATGCAAGGTTGGTCCCGTAGTATGCTATGGACAGATACAAAGCTGCGCTGGGTGCCGACCTCCCCATACATCCCTGACCTTTCTGCAGTTCTCGGTTATGCTATGACGGGCCTTGGAGCGCAAGAAGGCGGCTTCTCTCACGGCATTGGGACGCCCTACCCATTCCGATTACTTCGCTTTAAAGGTAAGTCTCCGCAGGAACTGTATCTGGCGCTGAGCAAATATGGCATACAAGGACTTGATTTTAGACTTCTAAAAACTAAGAGCGCCGCGGGTGCGGCAGTAGAAGGTCTTTATGTAAACGTCACTGATTGGTCGGTATTACGGCCCACCGAACTCAGCTTCTACATGATGCAACTCTCTGCTAAGTGGTCAGAGGCTAATCCATTTTTGGCGTCCAAAAACAGCAACTTGTTTAATAAGCATGTGGGCAGCACAGCCTGGTGGAATGAGATCTCGAAACGCGGAGCTTATGCACGGGTTAATTTGTTTATTGAAAACTGGCAGCAACAAGCCCTGCAATTCAAAGCTCAACACAGGCAGTTTTGGCTATATCAATGAGTGGCGGACTTAGGAGATACACCCTATGCTTCCACTGAGCACTAGAATCCTCATTGAGAAACGCTATACAGTCGCACAGTCTCTTCGAAGCCAACGTGCAATCACAGATCAGATGACTGTTTAAAACGGAGTAGTGCTTGCAGCATAGAGTCTCTCGTAATTGGTTTTGTTATGAAATCCTGCATGCCAGCACTGTCGCACGCGTCGCGACTTTCCTGTAGTGCATTGGCTGTCAGCGCAGAGATGTAAGGCTGACTACGATTTGCGCAGACAACCCTTATTTCGTAAGTTGCCTCTAACCCATCCAAAACAGGCATCTGCAAATCCATTAATATTAGATCGAAGTCTGTCTTTCGAACCAATTCCACCGCTTCGCGACCATTTTGGGCCCACTGCGGCTCGATTCCAAAAGTATTCAGCAGTTTTTGAGAAAGTCTATAATTAGTGGGATCATCTTCAACTAACAAGACGTTTAAATTTTGAGCAAATAAAAGCTCATCCGGTTCTGAATTTTCGGGCTCAGGAAGCACTTCCAGCTCACCTTGCGACTTAATATGGAAAGTAAATACACTCCCCTGCCCTTCGCTGCTCTCGACGCTGAGCGCTCCCCCTAGAAGAGCCACTATTCGATTAGAAATAGCTAAACCTAACCCAGTGCCACCATACTTTCGTGTCGTCGATGAATCCGCTTGCGTAAACGGCTCAAATATTTCGTCCAGTTTTTCTTCAGGGATACCGATTCCGGTATCTTCCACTGAAAAATAGTATAGCTCCTGCATGGGTTCGTCGTTTTCTTCGACCCAAACCTTTAGCTTGATCGATCCACTGTGCGTGAACTTAACTGCATTTCCTAAAAGATTATTAAGCAATTGATAGAGACGAGTTCGATCCGTGGAAATCTCCACACCTTCGAGGTCTCCAATGACTTCACAGTTAATCTCAAGATTCTTTTCCCTGCACGGCAACTCAAAGAGTGAACAGAGCTCTTCTGACAGATCTAGTATATTAACACTCGAGCAATCAAAGTTGAAGTGACCTGCCTCAATTTTCGAAAGATCAAGAATATCGTTAATTAATTCCAATAGAACCAAACCCGATGAACGTATCGCTAGAAGGTCTTCTTTTTGCTCTTCGTTCAAATCACTCCCCACAAGCATTTCGCTGAAACCTATGATCGAGTTTAAAGGCGTTCGTATCTCGTGACTCATCGTCGCCAAAAAGGTGCTTTTTTCCATATTAGCCGCCTGCGCTATGGTCGCTAACTTCTTGGCTCGTAGAGTCGTTAATTCTAATTCTTCGGTCCTTTGCTTAACTTGAGCTTCAACTGCGGAATAGCTTTTCTCTAGCCGCATCGTCATCTCATTAAATGCCCGCGCAAGGTCATCAATTTCGCTCTCTCCGTCCGCAGGTATCTTGAGTTTGAAATTACCGCCTGATACAAATTTAAAATTTCTAGCAAGTTGTCGAAGAGGTCTCGTAATACTGAGTGAAAGCCAGAATGCCGTTGCCAGCGATCCCAACAATAAAAGAATCGATGCGACCCAATAAAACAAGCTGATGCTAGCAATTTGATTTTTGGCGATCTCCTCACTCTGATTAATAATACGGCGCATATACGTCCTTAAAAATTCGCCATAGTCTCTTAGTCGATTGGTTGCGTTCAATTCGCTTTTAGATGCTTCGGAAAAATCCGCGGAGAGCTCCGCCATATCTAGTTTAATCCGACCCAATTTCTCAGCATAACGATCTAGACCATCTATCCTCAAATACTCAGAGATCTCGATGATAGCAGTTATGCTTTTTTCGTAATTATAACGAGCCACTTCAAAATTAACCTGAAACCGTGGAATCTCTCGATAGACGAGTAATTTACGATTTATTATACCCATGGCACGATTTAACCAACCCCATACAAGTGAGTTTTCGTAGAGGAATTTCTGCGTGCTCCGTAAGTCAAAATTAGAATCTATACTGCTCGGTGATTCCAACTGATTATCAGCTGTTATGCCCTGAAGTAGAGAATGAACTCTTTCCTGCATTTCGAAACTATCAACGCTCAGTGCCAGAATTGATCTATGCACTGCATCGTCCATAGATTTAATATTTTCTTTGCTAGCGAGCATTTCCGAGTAGAGCTCGGTAAAAAAATCTACATTAGTAATTAAACGATCAATGTAGTCTTTATCAAATGCCTCGGACTTATCCTTAACCGCTTCCAAAGAATGCTTAGTCTCTGAAATAATATTTTCAAAGTAGACCCGATTACTCGTAGGCTCATTTGAAAGATTTGAGCTAATAATCAAATTAGTGATACCACGAAAAGCTACGTTAAGATCGGCAATGCGGCTTTCTTCTTCCCTCAGCTTAGCAAGCATCACACCACTCACGATTATAGAAGCAACTGATGCGAACAGGATGAACGCAACAGCGATCGATACTTTCCTCGAAATACGCATAATAAACTATTCAGATAACTCAGCAACTGCGACAACCCTGGACTGACCACTATTCATTTTCGAAATAATGATTGGAACAGAAATTTGTCGCCTAACTCCGAAATCTTTTTGCCCAACTAGCTGGACTGTTCTAGGCTGGATAAAGAAAGGGTCCGTATATTCAAATTCTCTGTAGGACGCAAAAAGCTCCTCTTTATTTAGGTTCGCCCTTAACCCGTGGTGCTGAATAAAGCGAATCAAAGTCTCCATCGCATATAACTTAATGTCAGTTTCGATACTTACACTACCTGAAAGTTTAGATGCTCTCTCGGTGAGTTCCATATAATAGTCAGTTCGTTCTGTATCAGGTATAAAACCTCCGAAAAATAGTATATCATCAGAGCCACTCCCCAGAGAACGCAGTAAATCAGGATCTTGACTGTTTTGAGCAACCACGACGCCGTTATATCCAAAATTTCTAAGTAATCTGGCTGCTTTCAAGAAATTCTCCGGTGGAAGGCCAGATAGTAAAACTGCATCTGTTTCCAATCTGACTACTTTAGCAATCGATGCATTGATAAGTCCCTCGTCTCGATCAAAGTTTAAAGCTTCCTCAGTCACATCCACTTTCATGATGTAATTAGGAATCAAACCCTCTTCGCGAGCGATTTTATCCGCTATCACTTTTTGGTGGATGCCTTCTTGAGTATCATTCGCTAAAATAGAAATCGTGCGCACATCCTTTTCTTCCTTCATATAGGTATACAAGAATTTAAGTGCTTGCGAAGGAATGGGCGTGCCCAGTATCCCAGAACTATTTGCGCCTAAAAGCGCTGGGTCGAAACCATAGTGAACGTAAGCGATACTTGATAAATCGAGTATCGGCGCTACCGCAACTGCCGCGTCGTCCCCTAGCGGACCTATAATACAGTCTACTTTTTCTTCAAAAGCTAACCAATGTGCAGCTTCGATCGCTAGGTTTGGATCGAGTTGGTCATCCGCAACAATCAACTCGATTTTAAATTGCTCGCCGTCTATTAATAGACCGCCTTTTTCATTATGGTAATCGACTATCACCTTAGCAGCATTGTAAGTCGAAAGGCCCCAAGAGCGGCCTGGACCGGACATTGGAGCAATAATACCCACCTTGAACGAATTTTCAATCGGAGCTTTATTGCAACCAACCGACAACTGAACACAAAAGAGAACTACAAATAAAATAAATAAACTAGAGCAAAATTGCCTCATCTAGTGGGATACACTAGTAAGCGGTCATGGATTAGCAAAAACAAAGAATTACTCATTTCATTCGAGTTTAAATTAGCGATCTGTGTTTCGCGAGGCTCTACTTTTGCCCCATCGCGCCCTCGATAGTGCATATTTTTTTCGAATACCTTCCAGTATAATAGGCGTTTCCAGCCATCATCCGTCATCCCGACCACCTCGATTATGTTATTTTGACCATCAATCGCGACTAATTCGGTCGAACCATCGCCGTCTAGGTCGCCCATAGAAACTGAGCTGTAGCGAACATCCTCAAGCTCTGTCTCATATTGACCTACGCTCTGCTTTTTCCAGCGGGTTGCACCAAAATCCAGCATCCAAAACCGGTCACTACCTGGCATAATTGCGATCGGTTCGCCTGCAATTTCTATAGTCTTGGGCGGAGCGACTAGAGAGATCTGCCCCAAATCCTGCGCATTTTCGAATCGATAAACCCCATCGGTGTCCTTTCGAAGCAAGTGCAACTCACCCGCAGCCTGTATATATAGGCCGACAAGATCGCTGCCATTCGAATCTCCGAATTCAGTCAATACGGTATGCACATCATCAGAACTATCGCGCGCATTGAACTGATCGACCATGACAAGCGCTCCCGCAACGACCTTAATCGCCCGCGCGTATCCTCTCTTACCAACCATCAGTTCAGAGACGCCGTCATTGTTGAGATCAGCCGCACTTATTCGAGACCAGAGAACCTCTTTCAGGAAACTTTGCCGAATAGACGATTCAACAAAGCACTCTGAGATGGGCGTGCTACCATTCGAATCCAGTTTGATGAAGACGGGTGACTCACGCTGCAAAAAGAGCATTAGGTGAAGATTTTTTTCACTGTCCAAGCGATACGCATCCATTACATAGGGAGCTCTTCTCAGTTTACCTAAAGAATATTCATGCAACACCTCCCAAGTGCTTTTCAAATTTAATCGATCCGAAGGAGCCGCCAGCACAAGTGTGTAAATGGAGTCCTTTTCGTAAACGAGAGCCAATTCGTCGAGTCCATCATAATCCCAATCGACAACTTTACTCACTACTGGCTTTCCATCATATAGCTTGAGCGTGTCAGGGAAAGTGATACGTCCAGTAGTATCCATGCTGCTCAAACCAACTACAGACTCCTCTGCACTTAGGACAACTAACTGAGGTTTTTTTTGAATTGAAAAATACCCCTGCTCCAAAGCGCTTACCTCAGTAAGCGTCGGAAATCGCTTGGCTTCCGCAAAACCACGAATAGAGCCTTGAAACCAATAGAGTTCGGGCGCACCGGAAACCGAGATAATTATATCGGTAAAGCCATCCTCATTGAAGTCTCCATAACTGTAGCGCGAATCATCGCGCCGCTCACCGAAAAGCGGCATGATTTGAGCAAAAACACCATCATCGATCAAAGCACCTGTCCGACTCGATTCTTCAAATTTGAAAAACTCTAAGCCGCCACTACGCGAATCAACTGAGCAAAATGTCGGTGCTTCGTCTGTTCTTGTTGGTAGGGCTGCTATCATGCGCACTGAACGATCCATGGGGAACCTGACCTCAGGTCCAAATCCTCCAGAGTCTAAATGAAAACGAATTGTTACCGATTGTTTAGTGCTGGATGTTATATAAATCACATCCAATAACCCGTCTCGGTTAACATCTTCCAGTAGCAAATTGAAAGGATTTTCTCCTGTTAAATTAAAGGTATCTAAGCGCCCTTTTTGGATGGTTCCTTCACTCCCGCGCAGCACATGAAAGCCTTCTTTAGCTAAGACGACCAAATCGAGTCGCCCACTTCCCTCTAGATCTACGATTGAAACCGTGCCCGTCCAGCCAAGCGCATCAAGTGAAGCATATTCAACTGGTTCACCCCAAATACCCGAAGCCTCTTTGAATCGTATACTCAGAGGAACCACGCCCGAAGTGTAGGCTAGATCTGCAAGACCGTCGCCGTTAAGATCACCGACCGCTAAATCAAAAATCGGAAATCCGATCGTCAAGTTTTCCTCTCGATAGGGAGCATCTTGAAGGGTAGGATTCCAGCGATCCTCCGATATCGATATTTTACCTGTTTCAGTGTCTGCTTTATCGGCCTCTAGCTGGTAAAAGAATTGTATTCTGTTTAAGTCATTATCCACCACGACCAAGTCGCTCAAGCCGTCTTTATCCAAATCATTGACTTCAAGGGAACGAGCCCCCCAGTCGAGTTTTAGCACCTCCGGGGTATCCAAAGACAAGGTTTGTTTAAAGGTCGCCTCCTCCAATGCAATAGCCACAGAGCTCACTAATATCAAAGACAGGCCAGAAACTGCAGCCCTATTAAATGCGTTCCTATTCACTTAAGGTGCCTCCTTTTCAACGATCAATGCCCTCGTAAAAATCCCGTCATCTTGCTCTACGGTTTGCGATAGAAAGACAAAGGGTGCTTTAATCTTTTCCAAGAGGTTTAAATTCATAGTCTTCGGCAGAGCACCCGTCGCATCGAGAATCTGTAATTCATCCACGATCGAAGCGCATAGTTCACTTAAATCACAAAAAGTTCGGCTGACTACCCGCCCATCCTGTGTAACCACTCTATCAAGTAGCGCTTCGACATCGGGACGTAACCATAAGCGATTATTTGGCGACGTTTCTAAATGATCCAAGGCATCTTTCATCGTTTGCACCGGTCCAGTCGTGACCACTAACTTTGAGCGCGTTAAAGCATAGTTCCATGCTTCAGCACCACTCTGGTCAGTAGGTGACCGATACGTTTTGATCACTTGCCCATTGTAATCCTCGGTCTTAGCCAAGTTTTTAAGGTTCGGAATCACAGCTGTTACCGCATCAAGGCCCTGACTGAATAAGGCAGTATCTTTAATCTCTACAATAATCACCTCACTTGAAATTTGAGCATCCGTGTTGTCGCCAGCACCAGGTCTCAACAAACTGTATGAATATGCAGAATCTCCAAAATTCTGCAGAAGTGTATTCTTGAGGTTCACTCCGAGTTGCGACTCGAGGTTGAGCAGCTGCAGATTATAAATTTGCATAAACCCGGGACTAGCCTGCCTAAACATATCTTCGAGTGAAGCAAAGAACTCTGAAAAATCGAATGCCGAAAGCGAACTCGCATATGCATCATCCGGGATAGAATCGACATTCGGCAAATTTCCGTCTCCGTAACTCAATAAGCGTAAGAATCCGACCTTTTTATCATAGAGCAGCGCTGCATTCAACTTTACTCCGTCCGGGACCAATTCAATGCCTAGCGAGAGCGTATCCAGCGAATCTATACCAGTCGCTTTGATCAAAGATTCCGCCGTGATACCAAACCTAGCCAAACTAACAGGGACCTCTCCACGGGTATAAAATTCAATTAAAGGACGAAACAGGTTTTTGAAATTCAAGAACAATCGGAAATCTTCGCGATCGTCCGAGTTAAAGGAACGGTAGTAAGGCTCTTTTTGTGCCAACGAGTTATCCAAATTAGTCCGTATGCGCTCAATCGCTTCTTCCATTTGTATCTCATCTGAAGCGAGCACCAACACTCCATCAACTAGAGCATAACCGTCTTCAATGTAAGTGGTTACTCCATTATATGCCTCATCATAATGGATCGTTACCCCCATGTAATCCGACTCAATCATGGTGTGCTCCATATTGGGATTCACCTCTTTTTGCAGATTTGCATTATACTCAAACTGAATATCCATGAGCTCTTTCAAACGTGCTTCGCTCCCTGAGAACTCAGCTAAAATGACAAAAGCGGGTCTCTCATCACTGTCCGGGATCGAATCCAATAATAAAGATTCGGCTCCAAATAGAAATTGCCCCGGAAATAGCTCCAGAAGCTCTGCTTTTGACAATCCAAAACGATCTTCCACTTCTTCATAAAAATCTGTGGAATCCTCCGAATTATTGGACTTTTTAAGAGACGCTAAAAACTCTTTAACCGAGGGCGAGTTTGCCAAGGTAATTAGAGGATGCTCAGAGGACTCATCACCCAACGGCTGCGTGCTTTTAAAGTAAAGCACCAGGTCCATCTCATCACTGACAAAGTGATCGAAGGTGCGCTCTGTAGAGTGCAGAATACTGCTAAAACTTATGCAGATCAGGAAAAACCAATAAAATATATTCATAAAATTCTTATTTGCTTGTCGGACGGTTACGCTCGCTTGCAGTAGGCGGACTCATGTAGCGAAACCCGGCATTAGGATTTCTGGGATCAAAAGCATAGGCATCACGATTATCCAAAAAATAGCGTAAGATATCCGCCGAAATCGCAAAGCCGAGCCCTTCCGCGCCCGCCGCTGCTATTTTCATATTATTCACCCCGACGACGTCACCTTGAAGATTAAACAAAGGGCCCCCCGAATTACCCGGATTGATTTGAGTCGTGGTCTGGATGTAAAGGCGGCCACCAATCACTCGATCCGCCACACTTATTATGCCCTGCGACACCGTTCGATCCAGTCCGAGCGGACTACCAATCGCAAAAACCGTCTGCCCTTCACGTAATCGACTCTTGCTCGCAATCGGCACTACATCAAAAGGCTCCATGCGATCACTATCGATTTTAATCAGCGCTAGATCTAATTCCGAGCTCGTCGCGATAATCCGCACATTCTCATAGGTATACTTCTTTAGTTCGCTTTTACCCTGTTCAAAAACGGTTACAGAGAGTCGATTCTCGCCCGCGATTACATGATCATTTGTGACAATATAGCCATCTGCATTCACAATAAAGCCCGACCCCAAGCCCACGGGTGTCTGCACCAAAACGACCGCTTCGCCCAGAGAATCGACCCAATCGCGGACAGGCTGGTCAGATTCATTATTTGATGTGGAATAAAGGGTATTGGCTGCAATCTCGGGCAAAGAAGCGACCTCGCCACTGATGACTTCAGCTAATTTTTCGACAGCAGCTTTCGGGATCTCGATCAGATCATACCCTAAGTCCACATAGTAAGCATCCGGCCGCTCCACCACGATTTCACCCTGAACACGCGCGCCACCCTTCAAATCGAATGTGTGATACGCAGAGGCACTGGAACACAGAGCTGCTGAGATGATATATGAACAAAGTCGTAACATCTCCATAACTAATGCCATAAAACTTCCACTTGCCACTCAAAACACAAATTCTTCCGAATATGTAAAAACATTACTTTTGGATTCACGCCATGATATGAAGAGCTGGTTAAAAGAAATTATATTTAAGGAGATGCAGTAGCTAAAAGTGGTCTTGTTACCAAATGCAGTGGAAGCAGCTTGAATTAAGCATTTTAACTCAACGACTCAGTAGCTATTGCAGAATCAAACAAGCATATCGTCTCTCTCGAAAGAAAAATACCTATTGGCGCAGTAAATTTACTATCAAACCCACAGTCCACTCAGTATGTGAACGACCATAGTGATTCAGATGACTACTTAAGATTGCATAATCTCGTAATATTTTGAAACTTTTTATCTATAAGCTTCGATAGTTTATTCAAGAAATGGAAGTTAAAGCACCAACCCCTAATAGTTTTAAGATCGAAGGCGCCTGGAAGCCCTTGCCACGCAGTCATTGGAATAAAGAAACAGCAGCACACTTATTCCGAAGAATCGGCTTTTCAGCCAGTCCGGAAATGATCCAGCTCGCCCTTAAAAGTGACTCCAAAGATGCTATTTCTAATGCCTTTGCCAATGCAGAGCAGCTGGAAATGCCCGATAAGCTATCCGAATATCGTAAGACCGCTCATCAGGAAAACGTGAGAATCTACCGCGACATAAAAGACCCCGAGGAAAAACGAGAACGGAGGCGAGAACTGAGGCAGCAAGACGAAAGCCTCTTTCGCGAGTATGCAATGGCTTGGTTTCATCACGCATTGAAACCAGAAAATAGCGCAACTGAGAAATTTGTCGTTTTTCTGCAAGACGTTTTCGTTGTGGATCGGCGTACAGTTCGTGATAGCCCCGCCCTCTTTACATTACAGAAGACGCTGCGAGAGGGTGTGGAACTGAAATATCCTGAATTGTGTAAATTGGTCAGTCGAGAGCCGGCCATGATTCGATATCTCAATCTCGACAGGAACACTGCCGGCAAACCGAACGAGAACTTCGCCCGTGAACTTTTTGAGTTGTTCACCCTCGGCGAAGGGAACTACACGGAAGCCGATATTAAAGAATCAGCAAGAGCCTTCACTGGATATCGTGCCAAAAATCGCTATGAGTTTGAACTCCAATTAAATCGTCATGACACCAGCCAGAAATCTGTTTTCGGAGAGGCCGGCGACTGGGACGGCGACGACGTGATTGATATCACTTTCAGGCAGCCCGCAGCACGGACTTTCTTGATCCGCGAATTAATTAAATTTTATCTAACCGATGAGATCGTTCCTGAAGCCTATATCGAAGCACTCGGCGAGCAATGGGCCGCGCGTGATTTTGACCTCAGCTATCTTATCGAAACTTTTTTTCAAAGTCGCTTATTTTACCATCCAGCTTATCGCGGTAAATTTGTTAAAAGTCCGATCCATTTCTACCTCGGCCTATGCCAAGACCTGCATCTTGATGTGGTCCCCTTTGAAGGGCGACTGCTTCAGAGTATGAATGTTATGGGACAGCCGTTCTACAACCCGCCGAATGTGAGAGGCTGGCTCTATGGTGAGCATTGGATTAATTCGACCACGATCAGTGCGCGGCGCCAGACGGTTGACTACCTATTCGAACCACTTAACGAAGATAAGCTGAACGGAAACGATAAACGAGATCTTGAAGCAGCCCGCGAGCAGAAACGTGCTGACTTCCTCGTCACTGAAGAGCGCCTAGCCCCATTGCTAGCAATGGAACCCGACGAGATTGCTCAGCATCTCACCACCTATTTCATCACCGCATCATCACGCTCGGCTTACCAACCTGTTTTAGAGCAAATCATCTCCGCAGCAGATTCCCCACTGGCCGGGGTTCGCAACGCCATCATCGCCCTACTCCAGTCGCCCGCTTACAACCTAAGTTAACTACATTATTCAGTTCTTAAATCAACTGCTTTCAGTAACCCACAAAAAAGTAGAGCCCGACTTCTCATATTCCACCTCAAGTATCCAATAAAACAAAATGGAATCCTTACCATTAACCCGTCGCGAATTCATCCGCCGCTCTGCCGGTGGCGGGCTTGGCTTTCTCGCCTTCACTGGTGCAGCCCCTTCCTTTCTGGCCCAGAGCGCTCTCGCACAGACGCCCGGACCGGAACGAGATCGCACCATTCTTGTCGTCATTCAACTCGCGGGTGGTAACGACGGGTTGAACACCATTATCCCACACACCGATGACAACTACTATCGTTTACGTCCAACTATCGGGCTTAAAAATGGACTATTACCGATTAGCGACGATCTTGCATTTCATCCCTCGTGCGGTCCACTGCACGAACTCTTAAAAGAAGGTCAGCTCTCTATCGTGCAAAACGTGGGCTACCCGAATCCAAATCGAAGTCACTTTCGCTCTACAGAAATATGGGAAACCGGCTCTTCCAGCGACGAGATGCAGCGCGAAGGCTGGCTCGGTCGTTTTTTTGATAACACCTGTTCAGGCACACCAAATGAGGACGCCGATCCAGTCGGCGTGCACATTAGTGATATCGTTCCCCAGAGTTATCTTTCAGAAAGTTCGCAAGCCATTTTCGGCATGAAACCGCGCGGGCGTATTGACGGCGGAAGAGACCCTGCTGATATCGCCTTTGAGAAACTGCTGGCGGCAGAGCATATAGCTGGAAATGCCTCCTACCTCCAGCACACCATGATGAATACACTCGTTACTGAACGCCGTGTCGAAAAAATCATCTCCGGTTATAAACCGAAGTCCAAATACGCCTATAATAATCTCTCTCAGTCACTCAAGCGCGTGGCTGCACTCATACACGCCGACTTGGAGACCCGTATTTATTTCGTATCTCAGGGCGGCTATGACACCCATGCCAACCAAGAAAACAACCACGCAAGACTACTTGCGGAACTCTCCGGGGCAATGCAAGCATTTCAAAATGACCTCACTGCCCATAAAAAAGACGACCAAGTCATGACGATGACCTTCTCCGAATTCGGCCGACGGCCCTCAGAAAATGGTAGCGGAGGCACCGACCATGGCACGGCCGCTCCACTCTTTGTCATGGGTTCACAGGTAAAAAGCGGTCTTCACGGCATGGCACCCGACCTCAACATTGCTCAGAACAAAGATCTGAAATTCAGCACCGACTTCCGCGGAGTTTACAGCAGCGTCCTTGATCGCTGGCTCGAATGCGATGCCACTAAGGTGCTCGGCCATGGATACGAACACGTGCCGTTCATTTAAAAAGGTTAAATAATCCGTAACAACTGTGACTTGAATAGATTGTTTATGATCTAGAAGTTTGCATGCCAACACTAGTGGTAACAAATTAACCTAAATCCGGCAGTCAAAAATGAGAAAAAGGGTCAATCAATTGTCTATGAATGGGTTACGCGCAAGCGAACTCGCGCCAGAGTGGCGACGAAGTTTTTCTCATTTTATGACCACTGAGGGTTGGGAGGTCATGCCGCCAATCCTGCGTTCCAAGCCACTTGCAGTGGTGACCACAGCTAAGAGGCTTGCGCCTTGTCTTGACGGCAAGCCTTCCCAACTGCCGTATTTAGGATTAAACATATTGTCTTCCCATCGACATGTCGGGATTCATAGAATATCACTATCATAAAATCCCCGTTTTACGTATGGAAACCGATCCACTTCTCACTTCAGTTGATGTCCGCGTGCTGGGCAGCTTACTCGAAAAAGCAGCGACCACCCCCGACGCCTACCCACTTACCCTAAACAGCCTCCAACTAGCCTGTAATCAAAAATCGAATCGCCATCCCGTGGTGGATTACGATGAAGAAACCATCCTGGAATCGATTGAAGACCTCCGGAAAGCAAAGCTTGTCTTTCGCGTGGATGTAGCGGGTTCGCGAACGGCAAAATTTCGCCACAATATTGACGAACTTTTAGGACTGGGAAAAGACGCGAAAGCCCTGCTTACAGTTTTGCTTCTCCGTGGCCCACAAACCCTCGGTGAGTTGCGAACCCGATGCGAACGAATGCACGCGTTTGCTACGATCGAAGAGGTCGAATCGACCCTGCAATCGATCGCCGATGAAGTGGAGAGACCCTTATGGACGAAACTGCCGCGTTCCCCCGGAAAGAAAGAAGAGCGCTATCAGCACCTGTTTTCGGGCCAGCCGGGACCGTCCCAAGAAACGGACAAATCGAATGCCTCCGACGAAGCGGTCACAGGACCCATCGCCACCCGCGATGCGCGTATTCAGAATCTGGAGGATACGGTGAACACACTGCAAAGGGAGCTGGACGATTTAAAATCTACTTTCGACGACTTTCGTCAGCAGTTTCTTTAAACGCATTTTGCATGTACTTCAGTGCATGAGTTTAAGTTAAATTATTATGAACTGAAGGTACGTATATTTCTGTGAAGTTGTATGCTTAAACCCTGCAAATTAGTGGTCGTTGCACTCAATCTTAGTTTTAAGCGGTTTGTAAAATCACCTTTATCTGAAAAATCGGGTCTCAACAAGCCGCATGAGAAAGTAGGGCTACACCCCATAGCGAGTAATTTTAAAATCGATACAATAGGCTAGATGAATAATCTTATATCGCTCGCTCTGACTATCGGAGGTATCGTGCTCATCGTTTACGGGATTTATGCGTCAGAATCTCTGGGCTCGGACATTTCCAGGTTTTTTACCGGCGCACCTACAGATAAAACCATCTGGCTACTTATTGGTGGCATTGTCATGTTGGCGGTGGGAGTTGGTGGACGCACATTTAACAAAAAATCACTCTAGGCTACGCTTCCGCTCATAATTTTTAACCCTCAACTCTTTTACCCATATGTTATATTACGCCGCCGTTTTCTTTATTATTTCCCTGATCGCCGCCGTACTTGGTTTTGGCGGCATCGCTGGAACCGCTTCATCGATTGCTCAAGTCTTATTCTTTATCTTTATCGTGTTGTTTATTCTCTCACTGGTTTTCCACCGCCGTCGTTCAAGGCTATAAATATCTACTCGCTCTGCCTGATCCGACGAGTTAGTTATATGATTGCCAGCAACACAGAGCCTCCGATGTCTTAATTGAGATGAAAGAACGCGTCCACATGGTCGGAGGTAAATTCTACATCCAGTCAAAGCCGGGCAAAGGAACCATCGTCCGAGCTGTGATCCCTTACTTAACCAATCTGAGAGACGAGCAGGCATGAAAAAAGACCCTGTGACCGTCTTGATTGCCGAGGACCATGCCATCGTGCGCGAAGGTTTGCGGGCTTTGCTTGATTTGAGTGAAGAGGTCGAGGTAGTCGGTGAAGCAGCCACGGGCCGCGAGGCTGTGGAGATGGCTGCCAAGCTTAAGCCAAACGTTATTATTATGGATATTGCTATGCCGATTTTGAACGGCTTCGAAGCCGTCCGCCAAATACAAGTCATCTCCCCCAACTCAAAGACGCTCGTGCTCTCGGCTCACAGCGATGACGAATATGTCGATCATCTTCTCTCAGTCGGTGTTTCCGGTTATTTGACAAAACAAAATTCCGGCCAGATTCTGGTGCACGCCATCAAGGAAGTAGCCAGTGGCCGAACTTATTTTTCTCCATCCATTTCGGAGCGTATGCGAAAGGTGGAGTTGAAGGCTTTTCAACACGGTGAAAAAGGGAGCAAGCGTCAGTCGCTGACGACACGTGAAGCCGAGGTCTTGCAAATGGTCGCCGAGGGTTCTGCCAATAAACAGATCGCGGGGGTGCTGGGAATCAGTATCAAAACGGTGGAAAAACACCGCCAGAAATTGATGGATAAACTCAACATCCATGATACTGCCGGGCTAACCCGGCACGCCATCGCCACCGGTGTAATCGAAAGTAGCACACAAGTAACGACTGAAGGCTAAGACTCATCGGGTTATACCCCATATACGGATAGACTTAAAGATAGTATAACTCATGGATGAAAACAAAAGTAGCTCTGTCATTTACACTCATTTCCGCGCTCCTGCTTATGAGTGGATGCGCCTCTACCAGTAATTATAAAAAAGCTGATAGCACATCCGACTCTCTCGAAGCAACCGCCCAAATTGTTAATCAGAGTAATCTCCAAGCCGGGGTGGTAACGAAAGAACTGAAAAGTCTGCTCGAAAGCCCATCCCAAAATATAAGACCACAATTTGAAAAATTCGATTCGGCGGTCTCAAAGCTCGATACACTAACCAAAGATCTATATGTCCGCTCAACTTCTATACAAAGCAAAGGAGCTGACTACTTTACAAGCTGGGACGAGGATCTTGCGACCATCCGGAATGAAGACATTCGCAGTCGCAGTGCCGAACGCAGACAGACCATGGCCGCGCGTTTCGAGGAAGTGCGCATAAGCTATGAGAAGGTTAAAACCGAATTAACGCTCTTCGTCTCCAACCTGAAAGACATCCGAACCGTATTAGCAACAGATCTTACCACAGATGGCTTGGGATCACTCAAAGACACTGCCGAAGATTCTGGAGAGCGCGCCAAGCAATTAGAAAAGACACTCGGTCACCTGGAAGTAGAATTCAGAGACCTCAGCGCCTCCATGTCGACCACAACCCATTACTAGAACACTCTCATGATTGCACGCACACACGCATTCCTCGAAAACACGAGCGCCGCTTCCAACCACAAAGATATTACTGAGCAGGCCTACAAGCTTTGGCTGGCGGCAGGTGAACCCTATGGTCGTGATAAGGAGTTCTGGCTGGAAGCAGAACACTACCTTTGGCACTTGAACAACCAAAAAAAAGACACCCCTACAATCGCTGCATTGTCGGCCTTGTCGGAGTTGATGCATGGCACCACCAAAAAAAAGATCACAAATGAAAAGGTCTCAAAAGCAAAGGTGCAAAGGAAGCGACCTGCCCAGAAAACAACATAAATAAATTCTCCGAAAGATCATTATGAACAAAAAATATATTATATCCGCACTGATCACTACAATCATAACCGTCGGCTGCTCACCCTCAAAGGACACAGCTGAGACGGAGAAAGAGGCCGTCACCAAGCTAATCGAAAAAACACAGACTGCGGCCAAAGATTCAGCCATGGATCTAAAAGCCTATACCTATGAACAGAAAAATGAGTTTGTAGACGCGATGAAAAAGCAAGTCGCCACGCTTGAAACAAATATTCAAGAACTCTCGACCATGATTGAAAAGTCGAGCGAAGAAGTTAAAGCAGAGGCCAAGCCCAAGCTAGCCGCGTTACGTGAGCAATCCCTGCTTCTGTCCAAACAGATCGAGAAAATCGACCAGTCCACTCCAAGCACATGGGAAAATATTAAGTCACAAACTCAGCAGGCCTACGGTAGTTTAAAAGATAGCTTCAACCAGGCCCGCCAATGGGTCAGCGACAAGATCGAGCCTTAGCTATTCGCTTTCCCATTTCGCTTAGAGGCGTCATTTGGTAAACCCGAATGGCGCTTTTTTTCGTAGTCGTGGGTTTTACAGATCGGGGTCGTGTCCGCTTGTCTAACTAGGTTGCCCTTACTTTCTTAAAAAACGAACTTCTGCATCGAGTTCTGCGATGCGATCCTTGAGAATAAGGACCGTGCGGATAGCGGCATAGTTCAAGCTCATCCCACGCCGGAGACACTCTGCCTTTCGCAGCGTATAAATCGCCTCATCATCAAAAAATATACCATAGCGCCCCGTATTTTCTACAGGCTGAATAATTGAATACCTCCAGTAGTGCAGGAGTCTTCTCACGCTGACACCAGCAAGTTCGGCCACTGCTCTATGATCATAGAGTTCTCCCGGACGGATTGCCATCTTATCTCGGATTGTAATTTCGTATTTCATAATGGGCTGTTTCTTGGTTCAAATTGGCTCGCTTTAGAAACGGCTTCCCATGCAGTTCGCTCGGTATCATCGACCGATTTCGGCACCTCAATCGAAAGCCTGATGTATAAATCTCCACGTCCACTAGCGGATACAGACAAACCGAGACCTCATAGGCTTCATTGGCTTCCTTAAATTTAGCATCCGATGCCTCCTGGTTATAACTCCCAGCTACGTCCGGGTGAAACTTTCGGGCAATTTTACGAAAGCCCTTTTTTATCTCGTCCTGAGTAGCACTGTTTTCGACGTCTAATATTGAGTAATAATCTTTATAATTATACGACATTTCCTAAGCACAATACTAACCCAGCTTGCGGCAAGTGACTATGGGGTGATACCCGCACGCAGCTAGGATGCTTTACTGTATGCTAGACCTTATACCAACGCTTGTCTTTGCGTGGTAATAAAATCCTGTATTCGCTTGCGGTGGTAGGGACGCCTGCTCCCGCTGAGACAACCCGAACGCTCGCTTGACTGAGCAGCCAGATTGCGGACGACACGCAGAGGCTGTCTCAAAACTGAGTCCAACTCGATCTGTGCCTGCGGAAAGGTGTATTTAAGGGAGGGCGCTTGTCCCACCTGGCATGAGCTGGTCGAATGCAAGCGCTTCAGTTAGGCTTAAGCGCGACCAAATCTCGACGAAAAGACGCTGAGGACAGCGGCCCTCCCATGCTTTTCATTAGATTATACCAACAGCTTGTCTTAACTTAGTAAAAAATCCTGTAGTCCCTACCATTTTACCAGAAAAACTAAATCAATGGTATTAGAATGACTCGATGTGTGCAATTACTGATGACGAGACCCAACCTCAAGTGGGACGCTGTCGTGGGTGCCGACCGATAAAATACTCATCCCGATAACGCCTATGCGCTACTATTTCTGGAATCGAGCAGTTCGCATTTTGCCGATGCAATTGCTTCATTCACACGGTGATCGACTTCGGCATCTTTAAGTCTATTTACAACCGCGTCTTCTACATGCGCTTCGTGGGATAGTCCAAAGCAAGGTGAGTAAATGATCCGAAGCAATATAATTGCGAAAGGAAGGTAAGTAATAATGGCCGCTGTTTGCAGTATAGAGAGACCTAATAGGAGATAGTCCAACCACCTTGCCAATTCGTAGCTCGAAACATTTCCGTCCAGAGGCTCATTTTAGGTTAATTCTTAATGTAGAAACCAAGGTTTTGAGTGAATTCACTTAAGCATGCCGTTCGTCCATTTGAACCATTCACGGTTGACCCCCCTTAACCACAGATTTTATATATTTTCAATGGAGAGATACGTAGACTTTATTTATTTATCAGCCGTCTTATTGGGAGGTATTGCGGCTTGGCTATTTGTGTCGACCATACTTTCCCGGTCCGAGCGCAAAAAAGCGAAACGGATCCAAGACCTAAAGCGCTTCGATTCAGTTCGCTCAGAAGCCGCTGGAAAAAAATATGCCGAAGACGCCCGTGCGTCTGCATTGGAGGGCTTAGGCTCACGCTTTTCCATTATTCGCCGCACCCTCTTATCTTTATTAGTCATCATTTGGTTGGTATTAGCACTACTCCCCTTTTTAGGAGGCTTCCCAAAGGGCATGCTCTCCGTTTTCGGTGCGGCGGGTGCAGTGCTCGTCGGAATCGCGGCTCGACCACTCTTGGAAAACGTAATCGCCGGCTACGTTGTTACCTTCTCCAACCAATTCCGCACCGGTGATACTATTTTAATCGATGATAATTACGGAACCATCGAGGACATTACTCCGATTCATACCGTGATCAAACTCTGGGACTGGCGACGCTACGTCGTTCCAAATTCGAAAATGTTGACCAAAGAAGCGATCCACTACTCAAACAAAGAGGGCCTACTTTGGGCTTTGCTCAAATTCAATGTTTCCTATGGTGCAGATCTCGATCAAGTCGAAGAAATCGCCATTGAAACAGCCAAAGAAAGTATTTTTCGAACCCACACAGAAGACCCTAAATTCTGGATTATGGGCATGGGCCGTGAATCAGTTGAATGCTGGCTGGCGATTTGGACTAAAGGTCCGGCCGATGCCTGGTCTGTCCGAGCTGATGTCGGCGGGAAAATCGCTCGCAAAATGAACAAGGCTGGTATCCACAGTCATTCATATGATATCCGACACAAGGCACAGCTTCCCCCACAAGCGGACACATAGCTACGGGATGTAGTTTTGGATAAGATCGTAAAAGTAATCATATCTAGCTCAGAAGAGGAGATTAGTTTTAGAATCTTGCGTATCACGCCGAGGGCAAATTTTAAAGGTATGACCACTCCCCCTAGCTTCGAGAATTGAGCAGTCGCCTATTGATTTAGCCGATGGTTCTGGGCCCCGCCTAACCGCCCTCTGGAGAAAAGGGTCACCATGGTTCGGCAAAACCTAGCCAACGCCGAGTCGGTCGCTTCATTGTAAGTACGCACAAACTGGTTGCGATTTTCGACAAAGGAACTAAGTCGCCATTACAGATACTCCTAGACAGATTTAATTCTTACCGAAAGGTAAAAGCGGTAGGCCTGAAAAGTGGCGCGGTTTGGCCGCGCGCCTGCAAGCTCCCTAGTCATACGAACAACATTCGGTAGGCTCTCGGGTTGACTTGCCGCCAGCAAATTTGAATCTAATATAGATGAAAAAAAAGCATAAGAGGCTCTCCGGCAAGCTAAGAGGCACCTGCTTTGCATCTCTTGTCATTGCTCTTGTATGTAACATCTCTGTGCTGTTCGTGCCATTCCTCGTATTTCGCAAACTACTGAAGCCAGAGACCTATACTTTTTTTCACAGTGTACAGATGTTATGGGACGAAGGTATTTATGCCTTGGCGATATTAGTCATCGGATTCTCACTGGTATTCCCGTTTTTTAAGTTACTCATTTTATTTTGGGTCGTCAGCGTCAGTCAACCGGGACCCAGGCTACTTGGGCTTCTAAACCGAGTAGAGATTTTAGCTAAATGGTCCATGCTCGATGTGTTTCTCGTATGCTTGGTTTTAACGCTGACATCCGGCCAAGTCTTAGTCAGTGCCACCCCAAAGGAGGGCGTGCCCTTGTTTATCGCTGCGATTGTCATCAGCATGGTAGTCGGCCAAGTTCTAGCGAAACATCTACTCGAGCATTCATCGAGGAAACGTCCATCCCGATGGCTGAAAATGGAACTGACTCCCCGCTGGCGTGTAATTTTAGTGGGGATATCAGGACTTCTTCTTTTAGGTGCTCTTGCGCTACCCTTCTTAAAGATCAGTTCGTGGTTCCTTATTGATGACTCATTTAGTATCCTCACGGTGCTGCCCGCTCTCTGGTCTCAGGGATCTTATCCAGCTGTATTTGCCGTAGGACTCTTTTTAGTTCTTTTTCCAGTTCTCAGATGGACGGCACTCGCCAAAAGCAATTGGGATCATGCCCAAGGATGCGCTCAGGTCGACTATGAAAGGACATTTAAGCTGGCTCGTTTTTGGAGTATGCTTGACGTGTTTGCTTTGGCCTTGGGAGTTTTCTTGATTGAAGGCAACCGTTTCGTTCCCTCAGATGCAGAATTCGGTGCCTTGCTCCTGATCATCGTCGTTTTCGTCAATGTATTGGTTGAGAATAGCTTGGAAGTGAACTCAGAAACCAACGAAGCACTTTCTAGTTCAAAGGCAGTGTGAATAGCATGAGTCTGTCGGAAAGTAAACGCAATGACTCGGCTCAAACAGACGAACAAGGCTATGATTCATAAGACAGAAGTCTCCATGCTTTGCGATTGACTCATTTCTTAAGTGAATTCCATTTTTTAGCTACTGCTGTAAGTTAGGGTGTCGGCTTTCGCCCGAAATAGGACTGTGCCAGTTTTTCGTTCAATAGGCCCGTAACTTGAAACAGAAAGCGCACTTAAATTATACTATTTCGCCATCCTCTGATTGATCTTCGACTTCCTTATCGGGACTAACTAGTGAGCTGACTAATCTCACCCAAGCGATTGCCGCAGAATTGTCATTTACGATTTCAAGATGATTAACGTCGCCTAGATTCAACATGACGGGAGGATGTTTCAGGTATTCTTTTACCAAAAAAGGTAGCCGCATTTCCCCCCAATTATTGCCAAAGACAAGGTGAACCCGCCCCTCCAAACAATTTCGCTGCCTATAGACATATGCATTTCGTAAAATGGTTTTTTGATGGTATTTGAAGAGCTGCACACCAGCAAATTCCTCTCCCTTTTCCATCCTTTGTCCAATATCAAGGCGCTCTTGCTCGATTCTAATTGCTCTCAAACGGTTCCGATCTCTGTTTTTTATCCGAGACAGTCGCCCTTTCATAAGGGCTACCGGTCCTCTGCCAATTGCACGCAGGGCTTTGTTTAAGAACATTCGATACTTGGCAACTTTAGATCCGCACCACGAAGGCTCCAACAAAATCAGTTCGAAATTTATCGAAGAACGCCCCCGCAAGGTGTGCGCGAGCGCATAGGCCAGCAATCCGCCATAACTGAGTCCAACAAGTACAATTGGTTCGGCAAGTGCTACAGATTCTAATTCGTCCGCGTAAGCCTCGACCGAATCCTCTACGTCCAGACCTAAATATGGCTCCCGCCCCAATCCATCAATGGCAAGATGGAGTATCTTGGGCGAAAGAGGCAACTCCTTCAAATGCTGATGAAGAAGGTCTCCAACCAGAACGACAGTGCCCTCACCAGTTCCCTCCTGAAGTATAGTTAAAAAGTTCCCTACATCTGCAACCGTCCTACTTACGTCCTGCCCTTCAATCCGTTTTAATAAGGCTGCCATCCCCGCAATCGTCGGCGATCGATAGACCTCCCCAATCATCAAGTTGCTGCCCAGCCTCTCGTTGATGATACCGGCAAGCCGTGCGACCATCAGCGAATGCCCCCCCATTTCAAAGAAATTATCATGAATCCCAATCCGTTCAAGGCCGAGCAACTCTCTCCAAATCTGTGAAAGTTTCTCTTCCTCTATGCTTTGCGGTGGCGCATAATCCTGCTTCAGTTCCGGACGCGTAGTATCCGGCGCAGGCAACGCCAGCCTATCCACCTTACCACTTTGCGTAAGTGGAAAACTCTCCAGTTCGACATAGACTGAAGGAACCATGTAATCCGGCAGCAAGCCCCGCAAATACTCCCCAAGCTCAGTTGTATTGAGTATTACAGCCGTTTTCGGAACGACGTATGCAACCAATCTCTTTCCCAAGGATGGACCCTCACTCAATACGACCGCGCTCTGAGACACTCCAGAATGACTCTTGAGCGCCGACTCGATTTCACCCAGCTCAATACGATACCCGCGCAGCTTGACTTGATTGTCCCCACGAGTGAGAAACTCAAGACTACCATCAGGACGCCAACGGCAGACATCACCGCTCCGATAAAGACGTGCTGCTGAATCATCGCTGAATGGGTTTGGGACAAACTTTTCCGCAGTTAATTGGGGCTGGTTCAGATACCCGCGCGCGAGGCCGTCTCCTCCGATGTAAAGCTCCCCCGGAACTCCGATAGGAAGTAGATTACGCTCCCGATCCAAAACGAACACTTTCGTATTTGAAATAGGACGACCTATCGGCACCGTTTGGGCGTCATCTTGCAATTTGGTGACCCGTTCCCAGGTAGCGAAGGTCGTACACTCCGTCGGGCCATAAACATGCAGCAAACGCTCAGGGGGGTGCCCCGAGAGCAATGAACGGACACTCTGTGGATCAGCAGCTTCTCCTCCGAACAACAACTGCTTGAGTGTACTGAAAATTGTTGGCCGCATGGCAACATGCTGGTTAAAAAGAGCAGTTGTCAGAAATAGCGTCGTCACTCCCTGGGACTTGAGAAACGCCTCCAGCTCAGGTGATGACAAAAGCACGTCTTTCTCACCGATGACAATTCTGCCGCCACACAACAAGGCACCCCAGATCTCAAAGGTGGCCGCGTCGAACGCGGGGTTCGACACATGCGCAATGCAATCGTCTTCGGTCAACTCCACATAATTGCTGTTTTTAATTAATCGGCAGACGCCTCGATGCTTGATCTCAACACCTTTCGGCTCCCCCGTTGATCCGGATGTATACATGACGTAAACGAGATCATCTGCGCACACCAGGGGCGCAGGTAATGTATCACTAAGTGCCACCGCAGCATCCTCCAAGTCGCCAAGACGGAGCGCTTGGCTTGACTTGTCCGGCAACCAATCCAGTGAAACATTTCCGACAAGCAACCATTCAAAAGCTGCGTCCTCAGTGATCTTGCGCAGGCGAGGCCCAGCATCAGCCGGGTTCAGGGGCACATAGGCCGCACCGCTTTTTAATATGCCGAGGATCGCTACGATCAAATCCGGAGAACGCTCCATGCAAATACCGACCAAGTCGCCCCGTTGGACTCCCCTCGCCTGCAAACCAAGTTTGACCCGGTTGGCTCGCGCGTTGAGCGCTCCATAAGTCAGTTGCGTCTCCTCAAAAACCACTGCAACAGAGTCCGGCGAGCGCTCGACTTGTTCTTCGAACAATTGGTGCACGCACTTATCTGGGTAGTTCGCTGCCGTGTCGTTCCACTCCACGAGGATTTGGTGGCGCTCTACCTCGGTTAGTAAAGATAGCTCTCCTATCGGTTTCTCAGGATCCGCAATTACCCCATCCAGCAAAGCCAGATAGTGACCCGCCATACGTTCAATCCTTGAGGCGTCGAACAGATCTGTGCTGTAAACAATCACAGCAGATAGCTTATCTTTTTGTTGCCACAGGTGCATTTCCAAATCAAACCGAACCCGCTCACTACTTGACGCCAATTGCGAAACGCTCAAGTCACCCATGGCCAACTCGCCGCCCCCGAAGTTCACTAGTTGAAAAAGTACCTGAGTCAGTGGACTACGGCTCTGGTCGCGTTCGGGTTGTAATTCCTGAACCAGCTTCTCAAAAGGTAGGTCTTGATGATCGTAGGCTCCCAGTGACACCTCGCGAACCCGACCGAGCAAATCGCGAAAGCTTGGATTCCCCGAAAGATCCGTGCGTTGAACCAAGGTATTCACGAAAAATCCGATGAGTCCTTCAAGTTCGGAGTGGTTGCGACCTGCAATCGGAGTCCCTACCGCAACATCGTCCTGCCCGCTATAGCGTGAGAGCAGTATCTTAAAAGTTGCCAGCAGCGTCATCGGTAGGGTTGTTCGCTCGCTGCGGCCCAGCGCTTCTAAGCGATCCAGCAAATCACCCGGTATTCCGAACGCGAGCTTAGCCCCCCGGTAGGAGGGTATGTCCTGGCGTCGGCGATCAGTCGGTAAATGTAACGGAGACAGCCCCGCCAACTGGACTCTCCAATAATCCAGCAACTTAGCAACACGCTTCCCCGATAACTCACGCCGTTGCCACTGTGCGAAATCGGCATACTGAACAGTGAGAGCCGGTAGAGCTGGTTCTTCGCCACGACTGAATGCTTCATACAAACCCCCCAGTTCCCGTCTAAGCACACCTACGGACCAACCATCACTTGCTATGTGATGCTGTGTCAGCAGGAGCACATGTTCCCCCGCAGATAAACGCAACAACTGCGCCCGCATCATCAAGTCACTTTCAAGATCAAACGCTCGCTCTGCCTCTAACGCCCTAAGACGCATGATCTCACTCTCACGCGCTTCTCCCTCAGGCATATCCAAATCTATTAGTGGTAATTCGAATCGTTCTGGCTTCTGTATGAACTGCAATGCTTCACCACCTTTCTGAATGTAGGTAGTCCGGATTACTTCGTGCCGGTGAATTAGCCCCTCCAGCGCACGACGTAATGCCTCCACGTCGAGGATTCCCAGCAGTTGCCACGCTGCAGGCATGTTGTAGGCCGTCAACCCTCCCTCCAACTGATCCAAGAACCACAAGCGCTGTTGTGCGAAAGACAGGGAGCAAGCGCCAGTTCCCTCACGCCTTGGAATTCCCTGATTCTTACCTTTAGCCCGAGTCAGCAGTCGCTGTTCCAGGGCAATGCGTTTCTGCAATGTTAAGGCACCCGTCTGATGACTACTCGAGAGCGATGTAATCGTCGCATCGTCGTTCCCTTTTACGCAGGCGGTGGTAGCGGGAGAAGTCCCCCGTCCCTTAAGCGCATCGATTGCCCGAGCCAGTTCGCTAACCACAGGAAATCTAAAAAGGAGAGAAACTTTAAAGGAACAGGTTAAGACTTTTTGCAGCCTTGATAAACATCGCACCGCACTGAGTGAGTCGCCTCCAAGAAGAAAAAAATGATCATTTCGACCAACTCTTGTTTGATCGAGTACTTCAGCATAGACATCAGCTATCGCTGTTTCGGTTACATCTTTTGGTTTTTCATAAAACACATTGAGTTGATCCTTGTAGGTTTCCCAAAATGCTCTACGCAGAATCTTTCCAGTTGGACTGGAGGGAAATTCATCGACAAATAAAATCCGTATAGGTGTTTTCTCCGCCCCAAGCTCAGCCATAACATGATCCCTGATCGCTAGTTCGTCCCCGATTTCACCCTGTCTCAGAATAACCGCTGCGGCCAGCTCTTCACCCAAAGTGCCATGGGGAATGGCAAAGGATTGTGCGTTGAGAACCGAAGGATGAGAGTTGAGTGATCGATCCACCTCCGCAGGCATGACTTTCGATCCTCCACGGTTCACAATCTCCTTTTTTCGTCCTTCAACAAAAAGGTAGCGCTCTAGATCAAAGTGCCCTAAGTCTCCTGTTCGAAACCACTCGGACTCGTAGACTTCATTCGGCTGCGAATCGCCATCGTAACACCCGAAAACATTTGTCCCGCGCAGAGCAATCTCGCCCGACTCGCCATTAGGTACCATTTTGCCTTCTTCATCTAAAATCGCAATTTCAGGACCCACACGCTGCCCAACCGAACCGACACGCGGAGCCAACAGAGGATTCCCTGATACATGGGGCGATTCCGTCAACCCGTAAGCCTCGATGACTGGGACTTTCAATAATGAAGCCATTTTATGGAGACAGGTTTCTTCTAGAGAAGCGGCCCCCGACCTCACAAAGCGTAAGGAATCACAAGCATCTGCAGGCGCATGTGTTTCGAGCAACTTGATAATCTCCCGATGAATCGTTGGGGCAACCGAATACCAAGTGGGCCGGTATTCCTGTAGCCACTCGATCCATTTGTTAGTGCGGAATTCCCCGGGGCAGATGATACTTCCGCCCGAAATCAGCGGGAGCAGGATACCAGTGGCGAGACCATGGGCATGGAAAATAGGAGTCACCAAAAGTTCACGATCATCCGAGGTCAACCCAAGTGAATGGGCGGTATTTTGTGCAGCAAAAAGCAGCTTTTCGACAGAGATGAGAACCCGTTTTACTTCGCCAGTGGATCCTGAAGTGGGGAGGATTAAATTAATCCTGTGTTTCGTTGCATCCGTCTTAGCCGCTCTAACAGGGACCTTCCTCTCGGGTAGTATCAGGAGAAATTCGCCAGCAGGGCGAGACGGATCAACCGATAGGAGGGCAACTGGGATCTCCAGTTCTTCGGCCGTATCTCGAGCTATGGGAGGCAAGTCTGATGACCAAATGAGTAGTTCGGGGCGCAATCCTTTAAAATAGCTTAAATAAAAGGAACGAGTGGCGAACGGACTGACCGGAGCTGCGATGGAAATACGGGAAACCGAAAGAAAGCAGGTGATCGCCTCAGGGCTGTCAGGAACCACGGTCGCAATTCGGATTTCATCAGTGACTCCAAAGGCAAGAAGCTGAGACCCTATTTCAGTCAAAAATCGATCCACTTCTCTACGAGTTGAATCAGGGCGCCCAGGGGCCCTCAAGAAGACTCGCTGAGAAAATTCAACATTGGTCAGATAAGATGAAAGGTAGCAGTTTTTTCTCACTAATTGATTTGCAGTTGGCTTGATGTGCGAAGTCAATACTGCACACTGTAAATTGATCCAATTCTAGCCGCAATCACCTTGAAAAGCGGGGGCGCGGAGACGAACTACCATTTCAACACCACCCCGTGAAACTCTCGAAGACTCTGAAATAACAAAGATACGAATGAGCAATAAAAATCAAAAAGTAGCCATTATCACAGGCTCGACAGACGGTATCGGCCGTGCCACCGCTTGCCTCTTGGCTCGAAGCGGTATTGCTGTTGTCCTGAATGGACGAAATGAGGAGAAACTCGCCGCAACCATAGAAGCGATTAAAGCTGACGGAGGCACCTGCCTTTCTGTCAAAGGAGATATAACCGAACAAAAAGTTCGGGACGAATTGATCTCAAAAACCATGGACCACTTTGGCCGCATCGACATCTTGGTGAATAACGCAGGAGGAAGCACTCATGGGCATCCATTCGCGGATATCAGCATCCAAAATTGGCATGATACGATGGCTTTCAATCTGAATTATTGCTTTGATATCATACAGACCGTCATACCAATCATGAAGAAGGCAGGCGGAGGAAAAATTATCAATGTCACATCTTTAGCCGGGCGCCAACACAGTATTCTTTCAGGCGCGGACTACGCAGCCTCCAAAGCTGGACTGATCGGCCTTACTAGACAACTGGCATATGAGCTAGGATCCTCCGGAATTTTGGTTAACGCCGTGGCACCTGGAGTGACCATTACAGATAGAGTTGATCGAAGGTGGCAGATGAAATCGGAGGCAGAAAAGAAACAAATCCTCGAACAAATACCACTACGCCGCCCGGCATCACCCGATGAAATTGCGGGCCCCATAGCCTTCCTCGTGTCGGATGCCGCTAACTATATTACAGGGGCGACGATCGATGTTAATGGCGGAGCTTTTATGGGTTGAACTATACCTAAACGCTATGCTCGTATCATTTCCAACATCTCTAAGTCAAATCTAGTTCGGAAACCATCATCACAATTTGAATACCGGAGCGCACATTTTCTCTCGATGGTTACAGGCCCGTCAACATCATCAGGTTTTCTGTCTCCCCGGCCTTCAAATCGATAATTTACTTCTCGAAATCTGTCGAGCCAATGATCTCAGAGTCATGGCCGCAAGCACGGTATTTTTATTTAAAGGACACGTAGCCTTTAAACACTGGAGAAAATAAAAAGTTTGCCCGTAATGCAAATTTGTGTCTGTGTCATGCTGCCATGA
>Ga0307934_1000424_pt1 | contig 32118 bp, 27 predicted proteins | sample OrgLakmetageno90_FD_201838 | JGI IMG/M metagenome (GOLD analysis project Ga0307934, IMG submission 201838) | Saline water microbial communities from Organic Lake, Antarctica - #90 | ecosystem: Environmental > Aquatic > Non-marine Saline and Alkaline > Saline | place: Antarctica: Organic Lake...
ATTAAGGTTTAAAGATGAGGTTGGGAATGATTTTGCGGAATGGGAAGAGAAGAAGTTGGGGGAAGTTTTGGATTACGAACAACCCACAAAATATATCGTAAATTCAACAGAGTACGACAACGTGTTCAAAACACCAGTACTTACGGCTGGCAAAACATTTATTTTAGGTTATACAGATGAAAAAAATAATATTTATGAAAATTTTCCTGTTATAATTTTTGATGACTTCACTATGGCAAATCAATTCGTCGATTTTCCATTTAAGGTCAAATCTTCTGCAATGAAAATTTTAAAAAATGATTCAACTAAATCTAATATAAATTATGTTTTTTTAGCAATACAGATGATAAATTATCCTAAAGGAAACGAGCACAAACGATTTTGGATTTCAGAATATTCGAATATAAAAATACCTTTTCCATCACTAAAAGAACAAACCAAAATCGCAAATTTCTTATCAGCTATAGATAAAAACATAGACTTAGTGAATACAAAAATAGAGCAGACAAAATCCTATAAAAAAGGCTTGTTGCAACAGATGTTTGTTTAAAAAATAAATGAAAAAAGAAAGTAAAAAATATTATTTATTTATAGATGAAAGTGGCGACCACGGTTTGGTAAACTTAGACCCAAACTTTCCTGTGTTCTTACTTTGTGGTGTGTTGTTATCTCAAGACAATTACACACTATTAAGAAAAGCCATCAATACTTTAAAAAATAAATTATGGGGTGATAAGTCTGTAATTCTGCATTCAAGAGATATAAGAAAGTGTGAAAAAGAATTTCAAATTTTGTTTGATTTAGAATTAAAATCTGCATTCTACCAGGCGTTAAATACAATTATTAGTCAAACTAAATATCGTGTTTTAGCATCGGCAATTAATAAAACAAAATACATTCAAAAATACGGTAAACTCTCTAATGATGTTTATGAACTGTCTTTATCTTTTATTATAGAAAGAGCCATTTTTTGTTTAGACGAAGTTGCTGGAGAAAAGCAGTTCGAAATTGTTATAGAAAAAAGAGGTAAAAAAGAAGATAAGCAATTAGCAGAGCATTTTCAAAGGTTACTAGCACGAGGCACAAATTATGTTTCCGCAGAACGCTTAAAAGAAGTAAATACACAAATAACGTTTAAGGACAAAAAAGAAAATATAAACGGGTTGCAATTGGCAGATTTAATAGCATACCCAATGGCACGTTATGTTATAGACCAAAAAAGGGCAAATCCAGCATTCGATATTTTTGAGGGTAAAATTTATAGAAAAAACACTAAAAGGTATGGTCTTAAAATATTTCCATAAAAAACAAAAGCCAAACAAAGTTTGGCTTCTGCTCGACTGGGGACACCCCAATCCTTTTATTTTAAGACGTTGATTTGGGTTCAACGTTTAAGACCTTTGTAAATTCCCTACCTAAAGTAAAGAACAGTGCAAATGTACAAAATGTTTTCAAATATGAATACTTTTCAACAATTTAGTTGCACTTATGCACAATTATTTAGTGCAAAATTGATGCCAAATTAATAATAATAAATGAGTACACAACCAGAACAAGTATTAGAAAATCAGTTAATAGAACGGTTATCAAATCAAGGCTACGCAAAAGTTAGTATACCAGATGAAGCATCAGTATTAACTAATTTAAAAGAACAGTTAGAAAAGCATAACAATATTACGTTTACTGTCAAAGAGTTTGAGCGTGTTTTAAACATATTAAGCAAAGGTTCTGTATTCGAGAAAGCCAAAACACTAAGGGAAAAACAACATATTGTTAGAGATAACGGAGATAATTTATATTTTGAGTTTTTAAATACAGAGCATTGGTGTCAAAATCAATATCAAGTTACCAATCAAGTTACTATTGAGGGTAGTTATAAAAATCGTTACGATGTTACGCTATTAGTAAATGGCTTACCATTAGTACAAATTGAATTAAAGCGAAGAGGCTTAGAAATGAAAGAAGCCTTTAATCAAATAAACCGTTATCAAAGACATTCATTTGGTGCTAAATCTGCTTTGTTTCAATACGTTCAAATATTTGTAATTAGTAACGGTGTAAATACCAAATACTATGCAAACAACAGGCATCAATCATTTAAGCAAACATTCTATTGGACAGATAACGAAAACAAGCGATTAACCAATATTTTAAATGGTTTTACAAGTGAGTTTTTAGAGCCTTGTCATATCTCTAAAATGATATGTAAATACATTGTTTTAAACGAAACACATAAAATATTAATGGTGCTTAGACCGTATCAATATTATGCAGTAGAAAACATAATAGATAAAGTTAAAAATAGTACGCATAATGGCTATATTTGGCATACTACAGGTTCAGGTAAAACGCTTACTTCATTTAAAGCAAGTCAGATTATTATGAAAATGCCACAAGTTAAAAAGGTGGTGTTTGTAGTAGATAGAAAAGATTTAGATTATCAAACTACTAAAGAATTTAATAGTTTCTCTAAAGGCAGTATAGATGGTACAGATAATACCAAAGCATTAGTAAAACAGTTTAGTGACGATACAAAAATCATTGTTACTACCATTCAGAAGTTAAATACAGCTATTAGTAAAAAGAACTATTTAGCGAAGATGGAGAAAATGAAAGATGAACGTATCGTCTTTATTTTTGATGAATGTCATCGTAGTCAGTTTGGAGAAACACACAATCGCATAAAAGCATTCTTCAATAACTTTCAAATGTTTGGTTTTACAGGTACACCAATATTTGCAGATAATGCAGTTAAAAACGAATTAGGAAAACGTACTACAAAAGAATTATTTGGAGATTGTTTACATAAGTACGTGATAACAGATGCTATTAAAGATGAAAATGTATTAAAATTTGCAGTAGAGTATGTTGGTAAATACAAACAAAAAGAATCTGCAACAGAAATAGATATTGAAGTAGAAGACATTGACCGTAAAGAGTTAATGGAATCGCCAAAACGTTTAGAGAAAATAGCAGATTATATTATAGCAAATCACAACCGTAAAACACACAACAAAGAATTTACAGGAATGTTTTGTGTGGGTAGTACGGATATGTTAGTAGATTACTATGATATTCTACATCGTAAAAAACAAGAAGGTAACCACAATTTAAAAATAGCAACCATATTTAGTTATGTAGCTAACGAAGAAGATGCAGATGCAAATGGTTATATTCCAGAAGAAGTTTCTGTAGTTGAAGAATCACCTGCTTTATATGGTTTAAATCTTCATAAAAGAGATAAGTTAGAAAGTTATATAGGGCATTATAATGAAATGTTTGGGTCTAATTTCTCAACAAAAGATAGTCAATCATTTTACAATTATTACAACGATATTTCAAAGAAAGTTAAAGAACGTAAAATTGATATATTATTAGTCGTAAATATGTTCCTTACAGGTTTTGATAGCCCATCATTAAATACTTTATATGTAGATAAAAATTTAAAGTATCACGGATTAATACAAGCATATTCAAGAACAAATAGAATTATAAATGAACAGAAATCACAAGGTAATATTGTGGTGTTTCGTAATCTTAAAAAAGTAACAGATCAAGCAATAACACTTTTTAGTAATAAAGAAGCTATAGATGTTATTATAATGAAGCCTTACGAAGATTATGTACAGAAATTTGATGAAGCTCATAATACTCTTTTGCAATTAGTACCTACTGTAGATAGTGTAAATGAATTAGTAAGTGAAGAAGATGAATTAGAGTTCATTAAAGCATTTAGAGAATTAATGCGTTTAAAAAACACAATGACAACTTTTGCCAATTTCGATTGGGAAGATTTGGCAATGTCAGAACAGTTGTTTAATGATTACAGAAGTAAGTATCTTGATTTATGGCAGAAAACAAAACAAGATAATGCCAAAGAAAAAGTATCAATACTTGATGATGTAGATTTTGAATTAGAGTTAATTCATAGAGATGAAATCAATGTTACTTATATTTTAAAATTATTAGCTTCCTTAAAAGATGTTAAGAAAGAAGAACAGGAAGCTAAGAAAAAAGAAGTAGTAGATTTATTAACTGGTGAAGCTAATTTAAGAAGTAAGCGAGAGTTAATAGAAAAGTTTATAGAAGATAGTTTACCAGAAATAGAAGATTCAGAAACGATACCACAAGAGTTTGAAAAATTCTGGTCAGAAGAACAACAAAAAGCGTTTGAAGTATTTGTAAAAGAAGAAAATCTATCATCAGAAAAAACACAAAAACTAATTGAAGATTATCTTTATGCAGAAAGAGAACCATTACGTGATGAATTATTAGATTTAATAGAGGGTACAAAACCAAATGTTTTAAAACGTAAATCAATAGGAGATAGAATTTTAAATAAAGTAGTAAACTTTGTAGAGACTTTTATTAATGGAATGGATAGTTAAAATAGCGTTTATTTTATATGCTTGTGACAAAATTCGATTTAAAAGCTCTTTTGGGCTAATAAAACTAAAATTAATTAAAAATCAAATAACTGATAATCAATATAATAAAAACTAAAATAGCATTGTGATTAAAATTTAAGCTTGCCCATAAAAGGTATTAATTAAATAATATAAGTGCAGTGTGACATTTACTATGGCTAACTTAAATAAATATGAATCTCTTATTCTTAAAAATCTTCAAGAGAAGAGGATAAAAGTGAGTAGTGAATTATGTCAACTTCTTGAAGAAACATTTCAAGTAACAAATAGTTATGCACGTAAGTTATTAGAACGTATAACTAAAAAAGAATTAATAAAATCTTCAGCACCTTTAACTTTTGGTAAAGGTCAATATGCTTATTGTAAGCCGAGTACCAATTTTACAAAAGATAGAATAAAAATAATTTGTAAAAAGCATAGACCAAAATTGTATCGTCTACTTGTTGCTTTGGATATAAACGATGGTATTTTATCTTATTATGAAGCATTAAAAATTACAGCTTCACCTCTTATTAACGGTATTTCAAAAGTTGATTATCTCGATGATTTAATTGCATTATTGTTGAAGTTTGAAATTGTTTATGTAAAGCGAGATAAAAATTTAGTTAATTATCTTATTTTAAAAATAAAAAAAGAGAAAGAAGAAGCTTTAATGAATAGTCATTTTTCTAAAATGATTGTAGATACTGCATTTATAAAAGATATTATTGATTGGATTATTAAATCTAATCTGCTTGATAATAAGAATATAGTTTATAGGAATAAAAACAATCCATCCAAGGGTGCAAAGCATAATAATTTAGTGTGGGATGCTTTTGGTTATACTAAGACAACAGGTATAAATCCTTCACTCGCTAAAGATTCTAATATTCCAGAAAAGCAGACTTTAGTAGTGTTAGATGTTTTAATTAGTAGAGATTACGAGCAAATTGATTTAGATGGTTTTTTAAATCGCATTCAGATTAATCTTAATTCTGTTTCTAAAGGAAAACGTAAAGTTGTTCCAGTAATTGTGTATAAAAATTCTACGAGTTTAATTTTAAATAAGATTAAAAAGTTAGGCTTTTTAAGTTATGATATTGGCTCAATTTATGGCTCTAATATTTTATCTATTTTAGAGAACATATCAAAACTTCAAATTAACCAGAAACTATTAGAAGAAGATGATTTTGAGAAAATTATTGAAGATACGCTTACAACAATTGATGTTTCAGGTCAAGGCGACCAATTAAAAGCTATTAAAGGAACGCTCTTTGAAGTTATTATGTACCAGGTTTTAAAACATCAATATCCTAATGCAGAAATAAAACCTAATTTCTATTATAAGAAGAGTATTACTAATAAAGTAGATGATAGTGTTTCTTATGAAGGTTATGAGTATGATTATATAATTAAATCTTCCAATCCTAAAGAAATTATTGTAGTAGAATTAAAAGGATACAAATCAACCTATGCAATACCATTAGGTGATTATAAAACCAAAAATACTATAGGTTGGTTTTTTAAAAAGACATTGCCATTTATTAAAGAAAAATTTAAAACTGATATTGGAGAGGGATATGCTTTTAAAGGTTGTTATATAACTTCAAGTGAATATACTCAAGAAGCAATTGATGATTTAGAAAAATTAAAAGAAGGTGGTTTTAAACCAAAGAATTTAGATATTTATTATAATAGACAAAAGCTATTTGATTTTCTATTAGAAAATGATTTCAAAAACCTGCAAAGTATAATTGAAAAATTCTATTAAAGGTTTTATAAAACTAATAATTTGAGAGATATGAAAGAAAGTTTAGTAAACTTATTGTTTGAAGAGTTTAAGCAAGAATGTTTATTTGAAGAATTAGAACAGAAAGGTATTGACTTAACTAAGATAACTGTTCAGATTTATAATATAGTGTTAGACTTAATTGGCTTTCCTAAAGACAATACATTAGATTATGATTTTAATGTTATAAATGGTGCAGAGCATAATCCAAAATTAGGTAAATTACCTGATGATGATTTATGTTGTAGAGATTGGTTATATGATAAATATTATGATATGATTCAAACAATCGAAAAGAAACAAAAAATTGAAGTTACTGATAAAGGTTTGAAGATGGTTGAGTATAATGATGAAGAATTGATAAAGTCTAAGTTGAATGATTTTGTTGATTGGTTATATTTAGAATATTCCAATATTTAAGACTTAGTAGTTAAAAGTCCCCACAACCCAAAACCCAGTTTTTTGCGAAAAAGCAAAAATCCTCTGTCTTTTGTGTTGTTCCGCTCGCCACCACATAGTTGGTTTTATGTCACAATAGTTGTAGCCAACGCTATAATAGCACATTGCTTCTTTTATTTAAAAGTATCTATTTTAAAAAACTGGTACAATAAAAAAGCAAAGAGCTATTGCCAACGCTTAAAACAACTATTCCGCCACAAAACCAACCCAAAGCTAAGTTACATAATAGAAGTTATAGGAGCAAAAATCCTTTCAATGGTTGCCTACGGCGTTTTATTATATTTTCGTCGCTATAACTGCTATTATGTAAAATATCCGCTTATCCAACGCTCACTTCCGAACGTTTAACAACATTTTGAACAAACATTAAACAATCGAACAATTAAAGGATTAAGATAATTGAAAATAATATTCGTTATCTCATTCAACTGCACAAAACCATCATTAAGTCCAAGTATTCCTTAACTCAAGTCTTTGTTTGTTTCATTTCACTAACAAATATTAAAGACCACTTTTCCCCACCACCCAAGAAATAGGATATAAAAAAATAGGTTTAAAAAAGTTAGTACTACGCCATAGCATATTGCTTTTTCTCGTACCTCAAAAAAACAAAAAGCTATCGTCTAAAAGTCCTGTATAAGTATTAATTTAAATGCTGTTTTATCAAACAACTATTTAAACCAATACCCATACAACCGCTTCATCCACCGCACAGTAAAAGATTAAAACCTATTTTTTTAAGTGTTAATTCCCCAGAAAAGTTATATTTATTGGATGAAAAAACTGATTGAATCTTTATTTGATTTATTCTTCCCTCACGATATAGATGCAAACGGTGATAAAATCGAAAATCCCGAAGGCGACGATTCATATACAACAAAAGTTTTCACAATAGTTATTCTGATAATAATAGTAATATTCGCATTTATAGGATTAAAATAAAAAAAGGTAGCAAATATATGTGGCTTCCTCTGCCAACCGCACAAGGCTATAAAGGTCAAGCCCTACGGGTTTTGAATAAAACTTTTTTTACAAACTTTTTTCTTTTTCATTTAACATTTTAACTCAAAAAACTTTTATCCAAAAACCTTGACAGCCTTACCCACGCCACAACAACTATGGCTATCTTTTTATTCTTTTCAAAAAAAATAATGTAGCGAAGCGTAGCGAGCAATTTTAAATTGTATAGCTATGTCAACTTTAGAACTGAAAACACACCGTACAGGAAAAACTTACTCAAACCCTCATTTTTTCATCCTAAACAAAGGACTAAACAGCGGGAAACCGCTCTCAAATCCTTGTCCTAATTGTTTTGTATTGCAAACTTCAACCGAAAAGGAAAAAAACACGCTTTTTCATTTATCTATGATGCTACAAATAGGTGGTTTTTACGCTTACTATTTAAAAGGAAGTGTTATTCCGTTTATCTCAATAGATGATTGTAGAAAAACGCTTAAAAGTGGTTTAAAATCAAATTGTGATGCAGAGGATATAATGCAAAAACATATTAAAGCGGTTGAGGTTATCAGTAACAAAGAAAAAGAGTTACAAAATGTCATTGATAAAATGGCAGTTTTAAAGTTGGCATATATTCGTAATTGTTTCAAACTAATGCAAAGCAAAGAAGCTTAATGCAAAGGCATCGTAAGTGTCTGAAACACTAACAATATGGCATAATATTAGTTATATTAGAAACGAAAATAAGGTTTAAAAGCAATATCAAGTCCGTACCAAATCCGAACGAGTATTAATTTTAAATATTTATAAAAATGGGGAAAATAGCCCAAGGAATTTTAGGAGGCTTATCTGGTAAGGTAGGTAACATTATTGGAGGTAGTTGGAAAGGTATTGACTACATCAGAATTAAGCCATCAAGTGTGGCGAATCCGCGAACAGAGGGACAAGTGAATCAACGTAATAAATTTACCATTACATTGGAGTATTTGCAAGCGACTAAAGATTTTATCAAAATCGGTTATAAGTCATTTGCGACCAAGAAAACGGAATTTAATGCTGCTATGTCTTATGTGTTAAATAATGCAGTAGGAGGTATTGCACCTAACTTCACGATTGATTATTCTTTAGCGTTGTTAAGTAGAGGTGGTTTGTCTGGTGTTTTAAATGGTACAACTGACTTAACAAATGCAGGACAAGTCTCTTTTGGATGGGGTGACAACTCAGCTGAAGGTAATGCAAATGTAACCGATAAGGCAATGGTGTTAGTTTACAATCCAAGTAAGAAAGAATCAATTTCTATTCTTGATGGTGCTGATAGAACAGTAGGTTCTCAAGTCGTTACTATACCAGGCACTTATGCAGGTGATACAGTAGAGCTATTTATGGCGTTTGTTTCTGCTGATGGAACACAAGTATCAAACAGCGTGTATTTAGGCTCTGGTACGGCAGCTTAATAACTTTAAGCGTAAATACATACAAAAAGAAACCGTTACAGTATATTTGTAACGGTTTTTTTATGCTTATAGATCACTATATTTTCTTCTCAATTTTACAGTTGAAAAAGTTGTACCTATGTTGTACCTTTTTTAATTAATTCTTATTTAAGTCAATAGAATTAATACATACAGGGTGTTGTTTACACAACACGGTGTTGTGCAGTAGTTATTTTCTTGAATTTCTTTTTTTCATTTTCGGAACTGAATTACCTGGTCTAACTTCCGTTACAATTTTTATATCAGGAACGTTTTCTCTCATTATTTTTCTTAAAGGTATTTTAGTGTCTTTACTTTCCTTTATAAATTTTTCAATTTCTTCTACTTTTATGGTTTTACCTTCTGGCATCTGAAAGAAAGAACTTGTATTAAATGTGGCTTTATTTTCCTCTTCAGCAAGTTTCATAACCTTATCAAGTTCAATTAAATTTTCTTTTTTTTCAATAAACGACATACCTGTTCCTAAATCATAGTCTAAACTTATTAAATCGGAAGCTTCTTCCATCATTTGAAGGTTAAAAAGGTCTTCTTTTGAAAAAGGAATATGAAAGTCATTGAACCTAATAAAGGGCTTATTGTCACTCAACATTTGAATATGAAAATGCGGGAATTTAGCATTATTTGAATCTTTATGTCCATCCAAATCATTTTGTCCAAAATTCATAGACCACTCAATGTTTTCATATTTGATTGTAATTTCTTTTAATTTAGAATCAGATTTCTCATCTGTTAAATCATTGATATTTTTTAGTGGTGATTCTATAGTAGCAATCCATCTAAAATAACTTTCAAGTCTATAATATCCAATAGGTTCAGATAAATAAGTTTTAAAGTGCTTTTTCTTTATTCCTTTTGGCAATAAAAACCAATGAAAGCAAGGTTCAAAATCTGAGAAATAATCTAATCTATTACCACAAAGAACACAACATTTTTTTTCGTGCGCATCCTTAAATTCCTTAAAAAATTCATCATTTTCCTTAATTTGTTGAAGGTTTTTTTCTTCAATTTCTTCAGGTTTAAGATTTTCTATGAATTTTCGGATTTTCATTGGTAATTATTGCTAACGTTCCGCCCAGCAAAAAAGAGTTTTAGCGAAGATAACGAAGCTATCAATGAGCCAGAATGAATTTTTGTTGGGCTGTTATATGGCGTGCAAAGCACGATCAAATAGAAAGCCCGCATATTGGAGCGATCTTTGACGACTCGGAGTCTCCCCTTTCAAAGGCATCCCGAAGGATGGCTAAGAATTTATAAAGCGTTAGCCGCTTTTTATTTTATATCAAAACGATCTGCATTCATGACTTTTACCCAAGCGTTTACGAAGTCTTGAACAAATTTTTGTTTATTGTCATCTTGAGCATAAAACTCGCTGTAAGAGCGAAGTACCGAATTAGACCCGAAAATAATATCAACTCTAGTTGCGGTCCATTTTACACTTCCTGACTTTCTGTCTACGAGGTTGAAAAGATTTTCTTTAACAGGTTCCCAATTATATTTCATGTCTGTAAGATTCACGAAGAAGTCATTGCTTAGTTTACCTACATTTTCTGTAAATACACCATGTTGAGTACCGCCATAATTAGTTCCTAGTACTCTCATACCACCTACTAGCGCAGTCATTTCTAAGGCTGTTAAACCTAATAATTGAGTTTTATCTAGAAGCATTTCTTCGGCTGCTACTGTGTAATCTTTTTTTAACCAATTTCTAAATCCGTCATGTAATGGTTCAAGTACATCGAAAGAAGCTGCATCGGTCATTTCTTTTGTCGCATCACCTCTTCCGGGTGAGAAAGGAACTTGAATAGTCGCATTCACTTCTTGTGCAGCTTTTTCTACTGCCGCAGTTCCACCAAGTACAATTAAGTCGGCAAGGCTTACATTTTTACTCAAACCAAACTGAATTTCCGTAAGCTTAGTTAGTACTTTATTTAAACGATCGGGTTCATTTCCTTTCCACTCATTTTGAGGAGCCAAACGAATTCTTGCTCCATTTGCACCTCCTCTGAAGTCAGAACCTCTATACGTTCTTGCGCTGTCCCAAGCGGTATTGATTAAGTCTGCAGAAGAAAGCCCACTAGCTAATAATTGAGATTTGATATCTTCAACTTCTGAAACGCTTAAAGTGTAATCTACCGTAGGTACAGTGTCTTGCCAGATTAAGTCTTCCGAAGGAGCATCTGCACCTAAATAACGAGACTTAGGCCCTAAATCTCTATGAGTAAGTTTGAACCAAGCACGTGCAAAAACGTCTTCGAAATACGCTGGGTCATTGTAAAATTTTTCTGAAATCTTTCGGTATTCAGGATCAATCTTCATGGCCATATCCGCATCAGTCATTATTGGGTTTTTGCGTACATTGGCATCATATGCATCTATTGGTTTATCTTCTTCTTTCATGTTTACAGGCTCCCATTGCCAAGCACCTGCTGGACTTTTGGTTAATTCCCAATCATGATTTAATAATATATGAAAATACGTTCTATTCCATTGGTCAGGCTTAGAAGTCCAAGCTCCTTCTAAACCACTTGTTACAGTATGTTCAGCATTTCCTTTTCCATTGGGGTTTAACCAACCCAAACCTTGATCTTGAATGTTTGCACCTTCAGGAGCTGAACCAAGTACATCTGCATCTCCGTTTCCGTGTGCTTTCCCAACGGTGTGACCACCAGCAGTAAGGGCAACAGTTTCTTCATCATTCATGGCCATTCTTTCGAAGGTAGTGCGTACATCTTTTGCTGTTTTTAATGGATCTGGTTTTCCATCTACTCCTTCAGGATTCACATAAATTAAACCCATCATTACAGCAGCTAAAGGATTTTCTAAATCTCGCTCTCCAGAATAACGACTGCCTTCACTACCTGTGGGAGCTAGCCATTCTTTCTCTGAACCCCAATAAATGTCTTTTTCTGGATGCCAAATATCCGCTCTTCCACCTGCAAAACCAAAAGTTTTAAATCCCATTGATTCATAAGCCATGTTTCCTGCTAAAATAATAAGGTCAGCCCATGAGAGTTGATTGCCGTATTTTTTCTTAATCGGCCAAAGTAATCTTCGAGCCTTATCTAAGTTTCCATTATCAGGCCAGCTGTTTAGCGGTGCAAAACGTTGGTTTCCTGTATTGCTACCTCCACGACCATCAGAAATTCTATATGTACCCGCCGAATGCCATGCCATACGAATCATTAAACCTCCATAATGTCCCCAATCAGCAGGCCACCATTCTTGATTGTCAGTCATAAAGTTTTTAAGGTCTTTTTTTACGGCCTTAAGGTCTAGTTTTTTAAACTCTTCAGCGTAATCGAAATCTTCTTGCAAGGGAGAGGTCTTCGTATCGTGTTGGTGGAGGATGTCTAGATTTAGAGACTTAGGCCACCACTCTAGAACCTCATTTTTTACTTGTGAGTTTGCACCATGATGAAAAGGGCATTTTGCTTCTTGATTATTCATATCTCTATTTTTTTTAATTTTCATTTGTGGCTAATGGCAGAGTCTATGAGTCGTTTAAATGGCTTATAGACATTTTTCTAAGGTCTTCTTGTAGGGGCGGTCTTTGACTACTCATAGCCTCTGACATACCAAACCAGTATATGTTTTATTAAATGTACTCATTTTCAAATTTAGCACTATCCGCCAAATACTAAATACTTATTGTTGGTAAACGTTACTATCTTTTAAAACCACCTTCCGAATGTATTATTTGCCCTGTAATCCATTCTGCATCGTCACTTGTTAAAAATCCAATCAATTTTGCTGTATCTTTCGGCTCTCCAATCCTATTCATAGGAAATTGATTTATCAGTTCGTTTTTTAATTTTTCATCCATCCAGCCTGTGTCACTCGGTCCAGGATTTACTGCATTAATTGTAATTCCCTGAGATGCGATTTCTTGTGATAAGGTATAGGTCAAAGTTTCTATTGCTCCTTTCGTAACAGCATACGCAATCTCGTTCGGCATTTGACCAAGCGACTGTCCTGATGACAAGTTTATTATTCTACCTCCTTTATCAGCATCAAATTGTTTAATAAACTCAACGGTCAGTAAAGTTGTCGCTTTTAGATTAACCGCATAATGTTTATCTAATTTTTCTGCTGTCAAGTTGTTTATCGTTGTTTGAGTGCTATATGTTGCATTATTTACTAAAACTAATGGAGAACCTAATTGATTTTTCACTTCACTCAACAAAATTCTAATAGCATTTTCATTAGAAAGGTCTAATTCTAATTTTTCACACTTCACCCCAAAACCTCTAATTTCTTTTTGGATTAATTCGGGCTCATTATTACTTACTTTCCAAGGCATTTGTTTGTCATATTCAGTCCAGTAAGTAAAAAATATATCAAATTCTCTTTTAGCCAACTCACAGCAAATTGCTCGTCCAATTCCTTTTAATCGACTTACTCCTGTTATTATTGCAATTTTTCTATTCATGAAAACATCTTTGTATGTGTGTATCTTTTAATGGTTGCCAACGGCGGAGGCGTTCCAAAGGAATACCCTTGAGCGTTAGTGTATAAATTTCAGTTGCGAAAAATCTGTTATGATTTTCTTTTTAGGTTTTAAGTTAGCAACTTGCAAATAATTTACACGGGAGTACTTTTTAATTTTTCTTGTAACTCCTAACAGCACCTTTTAATCCCTCAATTTCTAGATACTTGTAATATGTTCCTCTGGAAACCCCCACTAAGTCACAAACTTCATTCACAGAAAGCTTGCCCTCTTTGAAATAAGCTGCCACCAACTTGCCTTTCTTTTTATTTTTGTCACTAATGCCTCTTGGAGCACCTAATATTTTCCCTCTTTGTTTGGCACTTGCCAAGCCTGCTTTTGTTCTTTCTATAATGGTGTCTCTTTCAAATTCTGAAAGCAATGCAAACATGTTTCTTACAAATTTGGAAAATGGATTTTCTTTAGAGGTGTCAATAAATGGTTGTGTGATTATTCTTAAAGAAGCATCTTTTTCTTCGAGTCGTTTTAATACTTTGTCAAGTTGAATGATGCTTCCTACAATTCTATCTAATTTCCATACATATAAAACGTCTCCTTCTCTTAGCAGCTCAATTACTTTATTCAACCCCTCTCTTCCTTCTTTTGCCCTGCTGTCTTTATCTAGGTAAATGTTTTTTTGATCAATGCCCTCTGCAATAAATGCATGTACTTGTAGGTCTAAATTCTGCTCAAACCTACTTACCCTTCCGTATCCAAATTTCATAATGCCAAAAGTATATTTTAAGGTTTAAATATATACTTTTTATTTGGTATGATCTTTTATACTTTTATTTTAAATGAATTTACAGCCAGTTTAAAAGTATAGAATAACGGTCTTTTTTTTAGACTATGTTGAATTTGATTTTTTCGTTGAGATTTCTGATAAGTAGTTTGAGAAGCTACAAGTATGATTTCCGAAGACTATAAAGTTGTCATTATACGAATCATGATCGCATAAAATCAGCTCATATCGTATCATTTTTGATTTTAATAGTATATTTGAGGTATGAAGAACAAAGTATATACATTCACACTCGATATTGACTGGAAATTAATTCGTTTAATTAGTCAAATTGATAGATTTGATGCTTCATGGATAACGATTGAAAAAAAAGAAAGTCAAAGTTTAAAGCAACTAAAATCAATTGCAACAGTTCGTAGCGTTGGTGCTTCAACACGAATTGAAGGCTCAATCATGTCTGATAAAGAAGTGGAAGTCTTATTAAAAGAGATTGACATTACTAAAATTTCAGATAGAGATTCACAAGAAGTCCTTGGCTATTTTGAAACCTTAGATTTGATTTCTGAATCGTATGAAGATATTACCATTTCGGAAAGTAGTTTGAAAAACTTGCATAAAATCTTACTGAAATATAGTGATAAAGACGTTTGGCATAGAGGTGACTATAAACAACATAGCAATTCAGTAGAGGCAAAACTACCAGATGGAACAAGACAGATCATATTTCAAACCACTGAAGCTGGATTTGAGACACAAGATGCCATGAGGGCATTGATTAATTGGTATTTATCTGACAATGAAACGCATCCTTTGGTGAAGTGTGCATTGTTTTCCTATGAATTTGTCAGCATTCACCCATTTCAAGACGGAAACGGACGATTAAGCAGATTAATTGCTACTTTATTGCTGATGAAACTTGGCTATAAGTGGATTCAATATGTGAGTTTTGAACACGAGATCGAAAGTAGAAAAGCCGAATACTATCAGGTGTTAAGAAGCTGTCAGTCAAAAAGACCAAATGAAGATGTTACCGCATGGATTCGATTTTTCTTTGATGCATTAGGTGATATTCAAAAACAGCTAATGATAAAACTTGAAAGTAAGGGCGTTGAAACAAAGTTATCTCCACGAGAAAAATCAATACTAACATTTATTGAAAATAATGCAGGTTGCAAATCTGGAGGTATTGCAAAGAGATTAGGTATTCCTAGCCCAACAGTCAAAAGAATACTTCCTGAATTGATTAAGAAAAATTTGATTGAAAAATTTGGGTCAGGTCCAGGAACGAATTATGCTATCATTTAAAAAAGCTAGATGCAAATAACAAATGCATCAATCAGGTAACTGGATATAAATTTTGGCGTGGATAAAACACGAATCAAAATAACTACAGGTCAATAATATGAGAATAAACAACTCAAGAAAAAATCTGTAATTAGTGACACAAGTTGTTCCGAATTAGCCACATAACAGCCCGCTAAAACTCCTGTTGGCTCATTGATAACTTCGTTACCTTGGCCAAAACAAATTTTAGCGGGACAGAACGTTAGCTGCAACCAAAATAGAAAAATGCCGAAATATAAAAAGACAAATATTACCGCAAAACTTGGAGTCAATTACGTAAAAAATATAGTTGAAGAATCAGGCTGTATTTTTCATAAAATTGAACAAGAAAATGATTTAGGCATTGACGGAATAATTGAATTTATCCGAGATGAAAAACCAGCAAATAAAAGTATTTCATTGCAGATAAAATCTGGATTGTCGTATTTCAACGAAAAGAACAAAGAATGTATAATTCCAGTAAAGAGTCATTTTGAATATTGGAGTAAATATCCATTACCTGTATTTGGATTAGTTTATATAAATGAATTGAAAAAAGGCTATTGGGTAGATATAAAAAAGTATTTTGAAGTAAACGGAGAAGTTTCGGTAATTAAATATCCAGCAAATCGGACTAATAAATTTGATTTGCTAAATTTCGACAGAATTTTTCTACCGTTCAATTTAAATGAAGTACCTGTAATTCCTTTTGAAGAAGCTCTTTCATTCTTTGAATCTGAACATAGAGATGAGTTTACTTTAGGAATGGTTGTTCTGTTCCGAAAATATGTTAACCAAAAAAGAGTTTGGGAATTATTCATAAAAATGATAAGGGAAAATCAAGTAGAAGAAACTCTAAATAGCTTGATTTACTATTTAGCTCATATTCCATGGCATCCTGATATTTCGTATAGAGGTGAACAGATAAACGATGAAATCAAAGAGTATGCATTGAATGAAATTAGTCAATTTGGTAAAGATGTCGTTGTTAAACTTCTTTCACTAATTGATGAAGAAACTGGAATAACGAGAGGTACAATTGGGCAATCAATAGAAGCTATAATCTCAAAAGTGGAAAATATTAACGGAATATTGGAAAAAATAATGCTTGATGAAAACATTGAATTATCAATTAAGCATAGTTCAGCTTTGATTTACGCCTATTACAAAGCAGAAAAGAGTTTAGATTTTTTGAGAAAATTAGAAATTGAAGCATCATGGTTTATACCAGAACTTATAAGTCAAATTACAGAATACAAATTTATAAATCCGTATGGGTAAGAAGAAAGAAGACAGCATGCAACAAAGCATAAAATGTTCATGTCTCTCATTCAGTCGCCACGCCATTTATGCGGAACGTTGATGTGACATCGCTACGCGGACTGCCATGTGAGCGTGCTGCGCACGCCACATAACAGCCCACTAAAATTGATGTTGGCTCAAGGATAACTTCGTTATATTCGCCAAAACAAATTTTAGCGGGGCGGAACGTTGTATGTAATACCCACTCAAATCCTAAAAAAAACCGAAAAACCGAAAAAAAATTAATGGATAACCTAAAAATTGACGCTGAAATAAGCAATTTGAAAAAAATTTTAGCTGACGATGAAAAATTTTATCAAATACCAGATTACCAAAGACCATATTCTTGGGATAAAGAAAATATTTCTGATTTAATAGATGATTTAGTAAGTGCATTTTCGAGAAATGACAATCAAAATTATTTTTGTGGTTCAATCGTATTAGTGGAAAATAATAATGACAATCGATTTGATGTAATTGACGGTCAACAAAGAATTACTACTTTCACTATAATGGCTTGTGTTTTCAGAGATTTATACGAGAATATTTTAGGCAAAAAAGCACTTAAATATATATCAAACTCAATTCAAGACGAATACGAAGAAAGTAAACGAAAATTACGCTTTTTAACTAACGAGAAATATCAAGTAGATTTTGAATCTGATGTTCTTAAAAAAATTGAATTTATCGACTTTAAGAACATCGAAAGAGAATTAAAAAAGAAAAAATATTTAGCAAACGCTCATTACATAAACTTGTTCTTTACCGAGAAAGTAAAAGCTGAAGAAATAAATGTTGAAGATTTCATAATATGGTTTTACGAAAATGTTGTTTTAGCAGTTATTACTTGTCCTTCACAAGATAGTGCAATTCAAATTTTTAATGTTCTTAACGACAGAGGAATGCCATTAAGCTCAATAGATATTTTAAAGTCTTCATTAATGGTTAAGTTGTCGAGTAAAGAAGATATGACAGCGTTTAAATCTAAATGGGAAAATATAATTTCCAATTTAAAATTTGCTGAATTGGATATTGACAGTATGTTAAACACATATTTATATTACAAATTAGCTTCAAATCCCAAAAGTCGATTAGACAAAGAACTTCTTGAAATTTTCAAAAAAGAACAAAAAAACTCGCTTGACATTATAAAAGAAATTAGCGACTTTTCAGATGCGTACATTAAACTTCATAGTTTGCAAAATAAATACGTTTTCTGTTTAAAATATTTAAGACATAAAATATATTGGAACGCAATTATTTCAACTGCGATTTTTGAAAATTATCAAGACATTCCTGAATTAACAAAGTTATTAGTCGCTTACTATTATCAAAATTGGATAGCAGGAAAAACAGTTGCAAGAATTAAACAATCATCTTTTAATCTCATAAAATTAATTAAGAGCAACTCACCTATTGAGAAAATAAAAGAAGAATTAAAATCTAATTTAGAATATTACGGAACTACAAAATCATTTAAAGAAGAATTGCATAGTTCCTATGTTTATGGAAGAAGATGGGACAGAGCTGTTTTACTTTTAGTTGAGTATTTTTCAACTGACAACAATAAAGAGAATTTTATTCCTTTAAGTGCAAATTTACATTTGGAACATATTTTACCTCAAACTTTAAACGAAGATTGGTCGGAAATTTTTACTGGAGAAGAAACAGAAAACTGGACAAACTCTTTGGCAAATCTTACACTTTTGTCTTTAAGAAAAAACGTTCAAGCTCAAAACTATAATTTTGACCAAAAGAAAAATGCCTATGCGAATATTGATAATGTAATTTCTTCATTTGTAATAACGCAAGACATTATGAAAGAGGACAAATGGAACGTAGAATCTTTGGAAAGAAGAAAAGAAAATTTAATCAATAGAATTTACGAAAAAACATTAGTACTGTAAAAAGTACTACACACAACAATGCATATAAAACATAGATATTATAGGCTTTCCGAAAGGCTTTTGCTTTTTTAATAAGTCCGCCAAATTTTTATTTTTGTATTTTTAAAAACTAAAAGATAAATAGAAAAAATAAAAATTCGGCTCGTGTATAATCCGAAACAATAGTGTCTTTTTACACGCTACGTTTCATACACGATACCGTTGATGTGACATCGCTTCGCTCGACAAACTTCAACATAACTGCCAGTTCACAAAATCACAAATAAATCTCATCGATAAAAAAAACACTTTCTGCATAGACAATTCCCCAAAACGTCTATTACAGTTTTAAAAAAGAGGGTATAGTTTCATATTTGTATTGTTAATTTAAAAACACACGAAATGAAATTCTACCTCATCATAGCAGGCTTTTTATTCCTGCAATTTTCATATGCACAAGAAGATACTAATACTTCAGTTCCAAAAATATGGTCGTTAGAAGAATGTATTACCTACGCAATAGAAAATAACATTACCGTTAAGGATGCCTTATTAAATACTAACATTGCAGAGGTAAACTATGATAAGGCAAAATCTTCCAGACTGCCCAATTTATTTAGCAGTGCTTCGCAAAGTTTTTCTAACGGAAATTCCATAGACCCAATTACAAGTGATTTTGTTTCGGACCAAATCTACAGCACCAATATGGGCATCAATAGTTCAATGACTTTGTTTCAAGGCAATCAAATTAGCAATGATATAAAGCAGCGTAAATTACTTTTAGAACAAAGTTTATATATAGAAGAAATCACCAGGAATGACATTGAGGTTAGCATCTTAGAAATCTATCTGCAAAGTTTATTCAGTAAAGAAAATATTGGCATAGCAGAAAATAATTTTGCAGTTTCTGAAAATGAAGTGTTGCGAGCCAAAGCACGTTTAGATGCAGGAGAAATTGCGCTAAACGACTATACCGAAGCACAAAGCCAAACCGCAACCAACAAGTATCAAGTAATTGAAGCAAAAAACAATTACCAGCAAAACATTATAACATTAAAGCAATTATTAGAATTGTCACCAATGCAAGATATTGAGATTGAAACTATTGATAAAGATTTGGATTTAATCAACTTGGACCTTGACAAAATAGCTATTTATAATGAAGCATTGGGCTATCTTCCAGAGATTAAAGCGAGCGAACTAAACATTGCAATCAATCAAAAAGAGTTGAGTATTGCAAAAGGGGCTTATTTACCAACATTATCTTTAAATGGAAGTGTAGGGACCGGTTATACAAGCATTAAAGACAATACATTTACAGAACAGTTCAATCTTAATTTCAACCAAAGAGTCGGGCTATCGCTTAACGTCCCAATCTTTAATAGAAACCAAAGCGGCAGTAAACACAGCAACTATAAACATTGACAAAGCTGAAATTCAGAAGCAAACTTCAGAAAAAGAAGTTTATAAAAAAGTGGAGACTGCTTACCAAAATGCACTTTCAACACAGGAACAAGTGATTGCGGCAGAAGCTTCAAAAGAAGCAGCAGAACAATCGTTTAAACTCGCAAAAAAAAAATATGAACTAGGCGCGTTGAGCACTACAGATTTAGTGATTAGTCAAAACACATTTACCAATGCACAACAAAATTATTTGCAAGCCAAATACTTAAATATTTTATACCATCAATTATTACAATTTTATCAAGGTAACGATATAAAACTTTAATCAATAATATTATGAGAAACAAGAAAATAATCATAGGAAGCATCGTAGTAGCTATACTAGCTATCGTAGTTTACAAAATTGTAAAAATCGATAATACAGTTATAATTGAGGCCAAAACTGTTAGCGCTAAAAAAGCGAATGTCACCAAAATGGTAACCGCAACTGGAACCATACAACCCATTACCCAAGTAGAGGTTGGTACGCAAGTTTCTGGTGTGGTCGAAAGAATATTTGTGGACTACAACAGCGAAGTCAAAGAAGGGCAATTAATTGCCGAATTAGACAAAACCAATCTTATTAGCTACACTATCGCAGGCGCAAGCTATTTATGATAATGCTGTAAATCAAAAAAACTACACAAAAACCATTTATGACCGTCAAAAAACCTTATACGACAGTCAGGTTATAAGTAGATCTGATTTTGATGATGCGAACTTCAATTATGAAACTGCAAAAAGCACAGTGACTCAACGTTTGTCTGATTTACAAAAAGCGAGAACCAATTTAAGTTATGCCGATATTTATTCGCCAATTGATGGTGTGGTATTATCGAGAGCTATTGACGAAGGACAAACTGTTGCGGCAAGCTTAAGCACACCAACCTTGTTTACAATTGCTCAAGACTTAAAAGAAATGCAAGTAGAGGCTAATGTTGATGAAGCAGATATAGGACAAGTAAAAGAAGGACAACGTGTTAGCTTTACTGTTGATGCTTATTTAGGTGAAGAATTTGAAGGCGTTGTTACACAAGTACGTTTAAATCCAACGGTAACCTCAAATGTTGTAACCTATACTGTAGTGATTAAAGCAGATAACCCAGATTTAAAATTAAAACCAGGCTTGACAGCTATCATTTCAATTTACACCTTGGAATTAAATGATGTATTAACTGCCGAAGCCAAAGCCATTAATTTTAAACCAACTCGACCTGAGCTAACAGCTTATAACGAACAACAAAATATAAAGATTGATGCGTCAAATAGAAGACCAACAGAAAGATCAAAAAATAAAGACAAAGGTAGCGTTGTTTGGGTTTACAGTAGCAATGGAGAAATAAAAGCTCAAAAAGTTACTTTGGGAGCAAGTGATGGCGTAAACGTTCAAATTATAGAAGGACTTTCAGAAGGTGAAAAATTAGTGTACCGTTTAGAAGGCGTTAGTAAATCTGAAACAAAAACAGCAGATAAAAGCAAAAGTCCATTTATGCCACAACGAGGTGGCGGAAGAAATAGATAAAAAGATGAACAAAGAAATCATAAAAATAGAAGATTTAAAACGCGAATTTACCATGGGAGATGAAACGGTACGCGCTTTAAAAGGTATTTCTTTTACCATAAAAGAAGGCGAATTTGTGACCATCATGGGCTCTAGTGGATCTGGCAAGAGTACCTTATTGAATATTCTAGGCTGTTTGGATCAACCAACTTCTGGATTATATGAAATTGATGGTGTAAAAGTGAAAGACTTAAGCAGAAATGAATTAGCCACGATAAGAAACGAAAAGATTGGCTTTATTTTTCAATCCTATAATTTATTGGCTAGAACATCTGCACTTGAAAACGTAGAATTACCATTATTATATAACAGTAAAGTTTCTACTGAAGAGCGCAGAAAAAGAGCCACTAAAGCACTAGAAATGGTTGGATTGGGAGACAGAATGGGACATACACCTTCTCAACTTTCAGGAGGTCAACAGCAACGCGTAGCCATTGCTAGATCATTAGTTAACAACCCAGTTATGATTCTTGCTGATGAAGCCACGGGAAACCTAGACACACGAACTGCTTATGAAATTATGTCCATTTTTCAAGAGTTAAACGAACAAGGTATTACTATCGCTTTTGTAACGCACGAACCAGATATTGCCACATTTAGCGGTAGAAATATTGTGTTAAAAGATGGAAATATAATTCAAGATTACAAAAATGAAAATGTACAATCAGCAGAAGAACAGTTAGCAAGATTACCGAAAGAAAACCATTAATTATGAGACTATTAAATTTATTCAAAATCGCTTTTAAAGCCATCGTTCTTAATAAAATGAGAACTTTACTAACTATGTTAGGCATCATTATAGGTGTGGCATCTGTAATTGCAATGCTCGCTATTGGTGAAGGTTCTAAAGAAAGTATTCGCGAAAACATTTCAAGTATGGGTTCTAATATAATTACTATCAGACCAGCATCTGCTTCAAGTGGTGGAGTTCGGGCAAGTGCAGATGAGATGCAAACACTTACCCTTAAAGATTATGAAGCCGTTAATACGCAAGCTACCTATTTAAGCTATGCAACACCATTGGTTACTGGTAAAGGACAAGTTATAAATGGTTCTAATAACTGGCCATCAGGTATATATGGCGTAAATCCTGATTATCTAAAAATAAAAGTAGTCGATTTGCAAAGTGGTAGTATGTTTACAGATGCCGAAGTGAAAACAGCTTCTAAAGTGGCGCTTATTGGTCAAACGGTGGTTGATAATGTATTTCCCGATGGACAAGACCCTGTCGGACAGATGATTCGTTTTAATAATATCCCATTTAAAGTGATTGGTGTGTTAGAAGTAAAAGGCGAAAACACCTTTGGCCAAGACCAAGACGATGTGGTCATTGCACCTTATACAACAGTGCAAAAACGTATTTTAGCAATTGATTATATCAATCAAATTATGGCTTCGGCAGCTAGTGAGGAGGAAGCACCAAACGCTGTAATCGAAGTGTCGGAAATTATGAGAACACAACATAAAATATCTAATCCCAATAAAGATGATTTTAGTGTGCGTTCTATGGAAGAGCTTATTTCTACATTTAGTTCTACGAGCGAAATGCTGACCATTCTTTTGGTAGCTGTAGCAAGTATTTCTCTACTTATCGGGGGAATTGGAATAATGAACATTATGTATGTTTCTGTTAAAGAACGTACAAAAGAAATTGGCTTAAGAATGGCGGTAGGCGGCAAAAGTTCAGATATCTTAATGCAGTTCTTAATAGAAGCTATTTTAATAAGTGTAACAGGTGGTGCTTTAGGTGTACTGTTGGGACTCGGTTCAACTGTATTTATTGAAAATTTCTTGAACTGGCCTACAAGCGTGGCCATGTATTCCATTGTAATTTCATTTGCAGTTTGTGCTTTAACAGGCATCTTTTTCGGATGGTATCCTGCAAGAAAAGCATCGGCTCTAGATCCAATAACTGCCTTACGTTACGAATAATAAATAGTAAAATTCATTGACCTAAAAATGATTTAACTCAACAAGCATCATTTCATGAAAAAATTACCAATAATATTTTTAGCGCTACTAATTTTCGGATGTACTACATCTGAAAAGCTTAAGCAAACAACACAACAAATAAAAGTTGATGGAATTAGTGCTGATTGGCCGCAACTCGTTCATTATAATAAGGACCTAGGAATAATATATGGCGTAGCTTATGACAACAGCCATCTAGCTGATGGCGGTGGTGGCGGTCAAGGTAGTGGAATGTCTCGGGGAAGAGGAGCTTCTTCAGGATAATCTGGTACAAACACGAATCAATCCCAAGTATTTTGGTATAAAGTAGCTCTTTGATATTTCTATCCTTCAAGTCGCCAGAATTAAGCTGTATAGATTTACATTCAAAATAATGAAATGGATAATAAAAAAATAACAGTCTTTTCACACCTATTGGTTTGGATAGTCTTGTTCAGTATGCCTTATGTTCTGTCATACGGTCAAACACAGGATATTCATAAAGTAATTCTTCGGTTTTGGATTCCCTTAGTCTCCTATATTGTTCTTTTTTACATGAATTATTACATACTCATTGATCGGTTTTGGTTTACCAAAAAAACGATGTCGTTTATTGCCATCAATATTGTATTCATTGTGATTTTCATAAGCTTAAAAGAGCAAATACAAAATACATTTTTCCAAGAGCTCAGCAGAAATCGATCTGGTATTCTCAATTCCCCAAGGCGTCCACTTAATTTAGCAATCTATCTTCAAATGCTCTCCTATCTGGCGCCATTGCTTTTTTCAATTGCCATAAAAACCACAAGAAAGTGGACAAAAACAGAAGCCGAACGCAAGGAAGCTGCCAATTTCAAATTAAAATCTGAATTGCAGCATTTGCATTACCAATTGCAACCACATTTCTTTTTCAATTCGCTCAATAATATTTATTCAATGGTAGATATTTCGCCAGAGCAGGCAAAAAAATCCATTCATAGTTTGAGCAAATTGATGCGATATATGTTGTATGAAGCAAATATAGACCTGGTAGCACTTTCAAAAGAAATTGATTTCTTGAAAAAATATATCGACCTCATGAAATTGCGGGTTTCAGATAAAACCGAAGTTAGCTATAGCTTTCCAATAGAAGAAACAGGCATTCAGATAGCACCTTTGTTGTTCATTTCATTGATAGAAAACGCATTTAAACACGGTGTTTCCGCAAGTAAAGAAAGTCATATTAAAATTTCTATGACTTCAGATGAAAAAATAGTTCTATTGACTATTGAAAATGACAACTTTCCTAAAAAAACTGATGATAAAAGCGGTTCTGGAATTGGTTTGCAAAATTTACAAAAACGATTAGAATTGCTTTATCCAAATAAACACAGTTTTAATACGAGTGTAAAAGATAATCGGTTTTTAGTACATTTAGAAATAGAAACAGCTTAAAATATGAGTACCCAAAAAATCACATGTGTTATCGTGGATGATGAGCCAATGGCCTTGAATCTAGTGGAAACTTATGTCGAGAAAACACCTTTTTTAGAGCTTAAAAATAAATGCAGCAGCGCTATTGAGGCAATGGAATTTCTAAAAACACAGCCTGTTGATTTATTGTTTTTAGACATCCAAATGCCAGATTTAACAGGCATTGAATTTTCAAAAATGCTTCCCAAAGAAACGCGCGTTATTTTTACCACCGCTTTTGACCAATATGCCTTGGAAGGCTTTAAAGTGGAAGCTTTAGATTATTTGTTAAAACCTTTTGATTATGCCGAATTTTTAGCGGCCGCCAACAAAGCAAACACTTGGTTTTCATTAGTGCGAAACAAACAGAAAACAGTAGTTTCAGACGAAAAAGAATTCCTTTTTGTAAAATCTGAATACAAACAATTACGCATTAAACTAGCTGACGTATTATATTTTGAAGGACTAAAAGATTATATAAAAATATGGCTCAAAGATAATCCCAAGCCTATTCTAACATTGATGAGTTTAAAATCATTAGAAGAAGAATTGCCCGAAACCCAATTTATGCGAGTGCATAGGTCCTTTATAGTGTCTTTAAAAAATATAGAAGTTGTAGAGCGCAGTCAGATTATTATCAACAAACAACGCATTAGTGTTTCTGAACAATACAAGCCGAAATTTTTAGATTTCATCAACCGAAATTCACTTAATTTTAATTAAGAGTACGTGCAACTTGAGATAACACGAATTTGAGAAATTAAACTGATTGAAACAGCCATATATAGAAAAAACAAATCGTATGAAAAACCAACGCTAAAAAGCCATATACATTTGCAATTCGCACCAACAAACGCTGCGCCAAAAATTGCAAAAGAGTATGTCTTGCCAACGCTCAATCCGACCTAAATAAGAAACATCGGAAAACTAGGCAAAACGTGTAAGCACTATGCACAACAAAGTACATAAAACATAGATATTACAAGCTTTCCGAGAGGTTTTCGCTTCTTTATTAAGTTCGCCAAATTTTTATTTCTGTATATTTAGGAATTAAAAGGTAAATAAAAATTCGGCTCGTGTTTAATCCGAAAAATTAGCGTCTATTTATACGCTACATTTCATATATCAACCGTTGATGTGATATCGCTTCGCTCGTCACATCAACGTTCCGTCCCGCTACGCGGACTGCCATGTGAGCGAGCTGCGAACTCCATATAACAATAGTTTGTATATTTACGTATGGGTAAAAAAGCATTTATAGATATTAAAGAATCGGATTTAGAGTTAAAAAAACTCTTAGTAAAACAGCGAACTTTAAAAGGAGAAAAAAGTTTAAAAAGATTGCTAGCAATTAAATCTGGTAAATTTGAAACACGACAAGAATTAGCGAATTCTTTAGGGATCCATATTAGAACGCTAGAAAGATGGGGAGTAAATTATAAAGCTGGTGGTATTGATTCGATGTTAACGGACAAACCTAAAAATAAAACTTCTAAAATTATTACTCCAGAAATCCATAAAGCATTATCATAAAGAGTAAACGACCCTAAGAATCCATTTTTAGGATATTGGGATGCTCAAGATTGGGTAAAACAAGAATATGGTGTTGATGTTAAGTACCAAAGGATTCGTGAATATTTAATTCAACACTTTAAAACAAAACCCAAAACTCCTAGAAAATCTCATTACAAAAAGGATGTAGAAGCTGAAAAAGCTTTTTTGAAAACTTTCTAATACCCTAAAAAACATTAGAATTGGTCTAAATAAAGATAGTTATAAATCTGTGAATTTATATTGTCAAGATGAAGCTAGATTTGGAATGATGAATCATTTAGGAAAATACATAACCGCTTGCGGAGTAAAACCAATAGTAACCTATCAACATATTTTTAAAACTTTCTATTTATATGGTAATTATTCGCCAATAAACGGAGACTCTTTTGTTTGGGAAATAAATGGAGTAGATACCGCTATATTTGAAGCGTATCTGAAGGCATTTTCAATGCATAATCCAAAGGAATATAAAATTGTAGTGATTGATAATGCAGGATTTCATTTTACAAAAAATATAGAGGTACCACAAAATATATTCCTGTTAAGAATCCCACCATACAATCCTGAATTAAATCCGTGTGAACATGTATGGCAATACATTAAAAATCGATTCAAAAATCAAAGATTCGAAACCATGAAGAACTTAAAAGATTGGTTAAGTGAAATGGTCTGCAAAATGAAACCTAAAACAATTAAATTTATAACAGGAAATCATCATTTTCCAAACGCATTTAATAACTAAAATGGCAGTACACATTAGCCGTAATTTTTTTCATTCTTCTGCTCTTTGGCTATTTCAATGCCATTAAGGTTTGATACAAAATAGATATAGTAATCTTCATTACAGCTACTTAATTCAATGTAGCTTTTATTTTCTTCGGGAAATGTATGTATTGCAAAGTGGCTTTCTCCAAGTAACCATAAACAAGTCCACCCAATTGGGTTAAAGTGGTGTTCTTGAAAGTTTAGTATATCAAAACCACTTAACCCTAATAAATCGTGATATGTTTTTTTTAATGCAGTTGGATTTGTCTCATTTACCCAACCTCTTATGTTGTATATCTCAGCTAGCATCTTTTAATTATATAAAGTTGTCTTTTTTTAATGCCAATTTGACTATTAAAGCTTGCCTAGTAGTGAACTCCCAATTCCTTTATGTCTTCTGTTCAATGATCTTAATTTCAAGTAAAATTAGCTGATTATGCAACATCTCAGTTTATAAAAAAAAGGCATCGATTTTACAATCGATGCCTAGATATTTTAGTTCAAGCTTCTTTATCAAAAAGCTTGAGGGGTTTCTGAATAAATCCAACCTGTCAATGGTTCTTCTCCATTGTTTAGATCGAGGATGTAGTAATAAGTTCCGCTAGGCACTCCGTTGCTTGTTTTACCTAAATCAATATCTATTATTCCACCTCTACTCGATTGACCATTCCATCTATTTAATGGATTATCATAATTCTGAGTTTCGTAAATCAAGCTACCCCATCTATTATAAATCTGAATAGAATGGCCTGGGTAATCACCAATGCAATCAATCATTAATTCATCATTATCACCATCATTATTTGGTGAAATTAGGTTATAAACTCTTAAACATGTAGGCGTTAATGTAACCGTTGCTATGTTATCGGAAGGATTACTATCAGTATAAACAGGCGACTCCGAAGAGCTTATAATTTCTGATGAGCTTTCATAACCACTGGTACTTACTACATTACCCCCATTCACATTTACCCTGTATATAAGGGTAGTACTCTCTCCAAAGTTTAGAGATGGTATAGACCAGTCTATTGTGTTGGTTCCTAACAAAGTACTGCCTATGCTTGGTGTTTGTTCAATACCAATAAACGTTAAACCTGAACCAATAATATCTTGCACCATAATATTCGTAGCAGGTATGCCACCTATATTCTCTACAAGAACAGTATATATAACATCATCTCCGGTATTTGGCGACATGTTACTCACAGTTCTTATGATGCGAACATCATAGTTGCAAGGTAAAATAACCTCGGTGGTTGAGTTTGAATTTGCATCTGTAGAAATTGCAGAAATAGAAGTAACCCCATCTGGCTCTAAAGCAAAAGCTGAAGCCGTATTGGAAACCATGCCAGTGCTAAGATCTCCTGATTGCAACGTATACTCAGCCGTAAAAGTAACTGACTGGTTAGGTGCAAGCGTTGTAGCACCCGGAACTGCTATAGGAGCAGTAATTCCTAATAGAGGATCTGTGTACATAATTGTATTTAAGTCGATAAAACTGGTGTTTTTGATTTCAAATGAATACACAATTACATCATCCAAATCTGGACAGCCATCAGTATCAAAACGATCTTCAAAAACACCTGTTTTAACAAGACTCATCGAACCAACAAAACAGGTAGGGCTTACACCAGGAATAGTTGTTAGGTCGTATGACCCTGAGACTATACCACTAGAAGCTTCACTTACAGGAGATGATCCGTAGTTTGCAAGGGCTACAGTACTACTCTCCACTGCTGCTGCATTAATATCTTGCTGAGTAAATGTGTAAGCAATGGGATGATCGTAAGTCCAAACTTCACCAACACCTAGAACACCGTCTTGACCTGTATCCCCCATAAAAATGTTTATGACACTACTAACATTAATTGGATTTCCTGAATTCAACAAAGTATTTGACACGTTAACATTAGACAACGGAGCATTCAAACTGGTATTTTCAATTCTGAATCTAAAAGTAACCTTATCTCCAGCAGCAGGGCAAGCACCAGCTAATACTGGATTTACACCCTCTTTTGTAACCGTAAGGCTCCCTACAAAATCACAAGGTAAAATAACATCGGTGGTTGAAGAACCATTTCCATCCGTAGAAGCTGCAGAGATAGAGGTAACCCCATCTGACTCTAAAGCAAAAGCAGTAGCTGTATTAGAAACATCTCCAGCGCTAAGGTCTACCAATTGCAACGTATATTCAGCCGTAAAACTTACGGAAGCACCAGGAGAAAGGGTCGTTGCACCTGGAACAGCTATGGGAGTAGTAATTCCTAATAGAGGATCTGTGTAAGTAATTGTATTTAAATCAATAGAACTGGTGTTTTTGATTTCAAATAAATAAACAATCACATCGTCTAAATCTGCGCAGCCATTACTATCAAAACGATCTTCAAAAACACCTGTTTTAACAAGGGTCATCGAACCATTGAAACATGAAGGGCTTACGCCAGGAATGGTTGTTAGGTTATACAGAGTTGTAACTAAACCACTAGAAGCTTCGCTTACAGGAGATGATCCGTAATTTGCTATGGCTTCAGTATCACTCGTAATTGTTGCTGCATTGATATCCGATTGACTCAATGCATAGGCAACAGAATGATCGTAAATCCAAATTTCACCAACATCAAGAACCTTATTCTGATTTGTATCTCCCATAGAAAGAGTTATAACACTGCTAACGTTGATTGGATTTCCTGAATTCAACAAAGTGTTTGATACTTTAACATCAGACAACGGAATATCCAAACTATTATTGGTGTTTTCAATTCTAAACCTAAAAGAAACTGTATCTCCGGCAGCTGGGCAAGCAGAAGCGAGTACTGGGTTTACAACCTCTTTTGTAATTGTAAGACTTCCTAAAAAGCATTCAGGACAACAATCATCAGATTGCACACCTGAATTTTGATTATTACCTAACCCTTGACCATCTTTTGTTAGCGGATTATTTGCTACTACATTTGGCAAACCTCTACCATCTACATCAGTGTTGGTAAATATACCTACACTAGTTCCACTTCCATTAGGAGGAGGTCCATCATTAAGAGTTGCTTTTAAATCAGCAGCTGAAAAGACCCCTAAACCATCAAGAGCATCTGGGCAACCGTCATTATCTGAATCTGGATCGATGCTGTTTGGTAATCCATCTCCATCTGTATCTCTACCACAATCTAGCACTGCTAGTAATGAAATATCATCGATTAAAAAGTCATTTGCACCTGCTGCACCCGTTTTATTTAAAACCTGAACCGTTAATGTTGTATTTGTACCACTATTAAACAATATAGAGGCTTCTGTCCAGTCAGATGGTAAAAGATCGGATGGCGAAGACCTGATAATTGCATTTAACTCACCAGTGGTAGCTTCAGCCACAATATTTCCAGCCGTGTTTAATGCACGAATTAAAATATTGGCTGGAAAATCATTCTCTTGTTTATTGGCGTTGATACCCCAAACAGAAAGGTTATATATTTTATTTGGTGTAACGTTAACAATCTGTTCGTAAAAAACAACATCAGGATCAATTGCCCCATTAACTGCCAAGTAAGCATCATCTGATGTGCCTGTTGTATGGCCATATATGTTACTAAAAATAAACGGTATAGAATGTAAATTTGTTGAATTAGCGTAGCTGGAAACAACATATCTCTGCTCAGGATCTAAAGGATCTATTCCATTACCACCGTATGTGTAGTTGACAATAGATGATTGTAAGTCGCGGTTTCCACTCGGTATGGTACCAAAGGTTCCTGAAAATTCATTGGTATTAACTGCAGAATTATCACATTCTACATCATCCAATATACCATCATTGTCATCGTCAATATCATTTACATCAACAACACCATCTCCATCGGTGTCTAAACATTGCTTACTAGGAATTCCATTTTGGCTATTGCCTATGCCATGGCTTTGTGTGCCAATGGTGTTGAATACGATGGTAGGTACGCCTTGTGCATCTACATCTCCAGAAGCATTGGTGAATACATCTACACCTGTTCCAGTTCCGAAAGGAGGAGGACCATCATTAAGAGTTCCACTTAAGGTTACGCCTGTAAAGACTCCTCTACCATCATAAACATCTGGACAACCATCATTATCTGAGTCTGGGTCTATACTATTTGGTAATCCATCTCCATCGGTATCTCTATCACACTTTAGCACCTCTTGTATTGAAATATCATCGATTAAGAAGTCATTTGCGGAAGCTTCTCCCGTTATATTTAAAACCTGAATGGTTAATGTTGTATTTACACCACTATTAAACAACGCAGAAGCTTGCGTCCAGTCAGATGGAAAAAGATCATCAAGATCGTTGGGCTTCAAAAGTGAATTCAACTCACCAGTGGTAGCTGAAGCTATAACATTGTCAGCTGCATCTAATGCCCGAATCAAAATATTAGCTGGAAAATCATTTTCTTTTTTATTAGCGTTGATGCCCCAAACAGAAAGGTTATATATTTTATTTGGTGTAACGTTAACAATCTGTTCGTAAAAAACAACATTAGGAGCTAGTGCCCCATTAACTGCCAAGTAAGCATCATCTGATGTGCCTGTTG
>Ga0307934_1000429_pt1 | contig 31945 bp, 26 predicted proteins | sample OrgLakmetageno90_FD_201838 | JGI IMG/M metagenome (GOLD analysis project Ga0307934, IMG submission 201838) | Saline water microbial communities from Organic Lake, Antarctica - #90 | ecosystem: Environmental > Aquatic > Non-marine Saline and Alkaline > Saline | place: Antarctica: Organic Lake...
AAGATAGATGAATTTTTGAAAAATATAACGTTTGTGGATCGTGATATTGTATGTGAAAAAACAGATGAAGAATATAGTAGTGTCATGGCAAATGCAACTTCTGGTACGTTTACTAAGGATGAAAAGGAAGACACGCTTGCGGCAATACATATTCTTGAATGATATATGAAAAAACGCTAGTAATTATTGCAAAGGTCGCTATATACAAAGTTATAGACATGGCTTAAATTAGGAATTACCTCTTTTTAGCTTGACTTACTTGCGCTAATCTGTAACAATAAATCAATGAGAAATTATTAAATATGTCAATTTATTTATTTATGCCTTTTTTTCATGGGTTTCAACGTGAAGATGGATGATAAGAAAATTAAAGTGAATCTAGATGATACACATGTAAAAGATGTGCTTCAATACTGTAAACCGAAAGAACAACTTGTATTATTTAGAAAATTTGGTTTAACTACTGGTCAAGAAACACCACTTCAAAGAATAGGTGAAAGTTATGGTTTGACTAGAGAAAGAGTTAGACAGATTGAAAATCAGTGACTTATGAGGTTTAGAAGATTGATTATCGGTAATGAAAAATACCTAAAAGTCATAGAAGAAGCAAAGAAAATCTTAGATGCAAATGGTGGACTTCTGGTCGAGGATGACTTTATTGCTAAGTTATTAAATAAGGGTATAGGTAAATTCAATGCTCAAGAATTAAAAATGATTATAGTGTCTGATTTTGATATCTATTATCTAAAAAGAAATAGACGTTTATGGAAATGATTCTATATCGATCCATTATTCGAAGATTTGATGACTGAAATGTCTATCCATGTTATCTCATATTTTGAAAAGAAATGAGAGGCTGAAGATCTCTATGAATTTGTTGATAAGTTAAAAGCTAAATATACTTCAGAATATGAAGATGTGCCGTATTTAGAAAATAATCTTTTCTACACAAATTTCTTCAAATGTGTGAAAGGATTGTCTACATTTTATGGTAAAGTAGGATTAGATGAATTCACGGAAGTTAATCCAAAGACGGTGAAGCAAAAGATCTTATATATTCTCAGAAGAATTAACAAGCCATTGCATTATCAAGAAATGGCTACAAAAGTTATGGAATGGTTTACCGATAAGCCTGTAAAAGTAAATACTGTACACAACGAATTAGTAAAAAATAATGATGTGTTTGTAAATATGGGACTTGGGATTTATGGGTTGAAAGAATGGTGATTTGAAGGTGGTAGTGTAAAAGATATCATCGAAAGAATATTGAAAAAAGTGAAGAGACAAATGTCTATTAAGGAAATTAAAAAAGAAGTACTGAAAGAAAAGATGGTCTCACCAAATACTATTGTACTTACTCTTCAAAAACACAAAAATTTGTTTGAAAGAGTTGAAAAAGGTATCTATCAATTGAAAAAATAATCTGTTCTTTACACAAGAATAAAAAACTCTCACCTTATGGTGAGAGTTTTTTTGAAATACGTATTAGTTTAATTTTTCTAGCATATTTTTGAAATCTTCTTGTCGTTCTGGATGAGATGTTCTCGTGATATCTAGTCCATCATTGGCTCATCTTGGAATAATATGCCAATGGCTATGTAGTATTTCTTGTTGTGCGTATGGTCAGTTATTGCTATGTATTTGAACGTCCTCTATGCCTACTTTATCTTTATATAACGTTGTTATTTTCTTGCATGCAGACATAATTGCGTGCAAATCTTTCTCTTGAATATCATAGATATTGCATGAGTGTTGTTTTGGTATAACAATTGTATGGTATCTGCTATCAGGGTAGATATCTAAGAATGCTAGTACTTCCTTGTTCTCGTATACTGTATAAGATGGAATTTTGCCAGTAACAATTTGACAAAAGAGACAGTCTGTCATTTTTGATAGAGTATATAAATGTTTATAATATTAAATATTGTTTTTAGGATTACAATGAGTTAAATTTGACGATTTACAATCTTGTGTATATACTTTGTATAGTGAATTATTTATTATTATACAAACGAGTATGAAATTGACTATTGAGAATATTAATGTGAGTATTTTTGATCCCCAGAAAAACTCGATTTATACTTCCAAGCTTATAACACACCTTGATGAATGGACTATCTTATTTTTTTACCCAGCGGATTTTTCAGTTATTTGTCCTACAGAATTGCAAGGAATTCAAAAATCTAAAGAAGAACTTGAAGGGTATGGTGCTAGAATTCTTGTTATTAGCCGTGATTCACATTATACTCATCAACAATGGGTAGAATCTAATAGTAAATTGAAAGACTTTTCAGTAGAAATGGTCAGTGATAGAGATGCAGAAATTGGTAAAGAGTTGTGTATTTATTTAGTAAATAAAGAAACTAAAAATTTTGAGAGAATTTCTATAATAGTAGACAGAATGTGAAATGTCTTATCTTTTGATTTTTCTCCAGAAAAGATATGAAGAAACATAGAGGAATTAGTTAGAAAAATAAAAGCAATGAGACATATATTAGATAATCCTGATAGTTTATGTCCAGAACATCGGACACAAGGAACCAGTGCATTGAAAGATACGATTCAACCAGGAAAGAATACAATGTTTAGCTCCTAGGAGTGGTTTTGTAATGAAAATTTAGTATAAAAAAAATCACGAACGTTTCGTGATTGTTTTTGGTGCCTAAGAGGGGATTCGAACCCCCACACCTTTCGGCACACGCCCCTCAAGCGTGCGTGTCTACCAGTTCCACCACCTAGGCATATGCATCAGTTTGTAGGAATTGTTGCATGAAATGCAATGCTATTCAAACATTCTTTGTAAATCTTCATCTCTAATCATTGAAGGTGATCGCAATGGATCGAAGGTTATTTCTAACTGAACTTTCCATGCTGGATATACTTCAACTATGGCATTATGGGTCATATGTTCTATCATATCTCACATAGGGCATTGTGGAGTGGTAAATGTCATAAGGATATGAATGAGTGTATTTGATTCATCAATATCGATATTATAAATCAGTCCAAGTGTGAAGATATCTATGACAGGAAATTCAGGATCAAATACTGTTTCTAGTTGTGCTACTATAATATCGTGCATGGTTTTATCACTCATGAGATGCTATTGATGTAAAATAGATACAAAACTGACTATGTATCATATAAAGAGATAAACAAAAAATGTAATATGTGGTATATAACTAGTATTGTAGTTCTTTTCTTTTTGACTTAGTAAAGAGGATTTGAAGTAGGATAAAAGCTATAATAATCACTAGTCAAATAAGCTTATTTCGATGATCAGTGATCACAAAGGTAAGATTTACCATAACATACATTCCTAACAGTAGAGAGAGTTTATAACTCAAAGATGCTTGGTTGTGAGGGTATTCTTTTGAAAAGAATTTATAAGCAAAGAGGAAGATAAAATATCATATCCCCCATACGATCATAAACACTGCTAAAAATCAAAATGAAATTCATATTGCAGGGTCTTGATATACATTTACATAATTGTACAAAATAGCAATAATGCCAATACCAACAATAATTTTGATGAGTGCTCACATGTTATATAGACGCATAGTTTTTGTGGAAAATTTTGAATAAAAATTAGAGAGTATCAATATTCACTTCATCTTCCTCACTCGCATCTACCATTACCTCATTTAGTGATGGGATATAGAAGAAGTTATTTCACATGCTATAAAATTTGTAGTATAATTTCTCCCACATGTCATGGAATAAAGGAAGACAAAAATACGCAAGTATAGGAGGTAATGCGAGAAGTACCCTTACTGTGCTAAAGTCACTCATATTGATTAACTTATATGCTCATCAAAACATAAGAAGAGCAACAGTCATAGCAATTGATGTACCTATAAGGTGTACAGCTGCATAGTTTGGGTTTGTACTCATTTCCATAGCTGTATATGATGCAAATACAGCAAAAATTATATGAAACCCCAGCACGAAAAATAGTTCGTCAGGACTAGATGCAAATAACGCATATAGTGGGATAAATAGGATGAATAATATAACATTTATCAAAAGGCTTAGACTGAACATTCTGCTCATGTCATAATATTTGTCAGTGTACAAAAGATTGAAGATTCATGCAATGAGTATCATTCATACAACAATTGATACAAAAGCAATAACAATCAGCATTAGTGGAAGTAATGGATTTACTACCCCTTCTCACATACTATTTGCTAATGCGCTTTTCACCAATCAACCAACTAACATGAGTGTGATAAAGATCAAAAAAGCAATAAAGATACCAACAATAAGTCCTATGAGAGTTTTAACAACTACTTGCCAACCACTTGGATTAAATGGAGGGATTTCTAGAATTTCTTCGTCCATGACTGAAAACTAATGAATAAAAAATTTATTTGCAGGTTATATTTTCAATATCATCTTTTAGATTGTCTTGTAGGTTTTCTGATACTGTTGCATATGAAATAATATATCAAATATCATTATACACAAACTGATATTGAGCCATATAATATGTCGCTCATTTTTGCATAAGCGAATCACGTACAGAGAATGTAACATACATTCATCTTATTTCATCGTCTCAGCAGGTGATATCTATGAGCTGTTTTTCTCCTGGAGTGTATCATTGTACATATTGTTTAAGTTTGTTAGTGTTTACTGTTCGAAATTGTTCATAGTCAAGGCTAGGAGGTAGTTCAGACTTGGTGATAATAAAATTTGTATCAAATCATTCTTCTCCATCTATTTTGTAACTATGAAGAATTTTATTTACAATTTGTTTATTCTCTACCAAACCTTTTGCAATCTTAGTAAAATCTGTACTAATATCTATAGAAAAACCATCAAAACTAAGTGTTTGAGTATCTGAAGAGTTTCTTCAGCAACCACTGAAGAGCATAACACTACAACATACACAAATAAATAATCGTTTTGGCACTAGATACTTTTTTAGAGAATAAATATATAAGTTAAGGAAAATATTGTTCCTAAAGCTATACCTATAATGAACATTCTTGTATATAAAATAGTACGTTCTTCTTCACTAGCGTCTGATTTTTCACCTAATAGGGCTAATACATATCAAAATAATATACCTATGAGCACCATATATCAGGGGAACAGTACCTTATGAAGAATTCATAGAAGACTCGCTGAAAGAAAAAGTTCTCATTTTACTAGCACTGTTGCTAGGAAAATTGTGAAAAGAAAGAATATGATTTTGATAACTTCGAAGAGAATGAGCATGTATATATCAAAGAGTAGAAATAAGGATAGTATACCAATGTGCTTACAATACTTGTTTGTGTTTTGATTGCAATTCCAGCTAGAAAAAAAACCGCATCAGTGTGTGCGGTTTTTCTATTAGTACATATTGTCTACTATTTTGTGTTTTCAACTTTTTTCAATGCAATTTTACCCATATTATCTATATCAATTACTTCGACATCAATGGTATCACCAACTTTGAACAATGCAGCTACATCTTCAATATATCAACTACCTAGCTGTTTTACATGACAAAGACCAGTTTTTTTGCTTCCAATATCTACAAATACTCCATATTTTTCAACTCTAGTTATCTTTCCTTTCATAGTATCTCATTTTTGAGGAACCCAGAGTACTTTGTTTATCCAATCCATAGCTTTCTGAGCTATTGCTTGATTTTCACCAGATATAACACCAGATCCATCATCTTCCAAATCAATTTTCGCTCATGTTTCTCTAACGATTTCTTGAATAGTTGCTCATCCTTTACCTATTATTTCTCTTACTTGATCTGCTTGTACTTTGAATTTCAACAAGAATGGAGCATATGGACTTATTGTTTGTGCATGAGTAGCAATAGTTTGATTCATAAATGATAGAATATTAGTTCTTCACACTTGTGCTTTATCAAGCATTTCTTGTAATTTTGTAACCCCTAATCCTTTAAGCTTTGTATCCATTTGAATGGCAGTCATACCATCATCAGTACCAGCAAGTTTGAAGTCCATATCTCCTACAAAATCTTCTGTTCCTTTAATGTCAGTAAGTACAAGTTCTGTGTCTCATTTTTTCATAAGTCACATAGCAATTCCACTAACAGGTTTTTTCATTGGAACTCATCCAGAAAGAAGTGCAAGTGTTGATCAACAAACTGAAGCCATAGAAGTTGAACCACCAGCTCCAAGTACTTCTGATACAACTCTCATAGTATATGGGAAGTCTGCTTCATCAGGAAGCATTGGCTCTATAGCTTTTTCTGCAAGTCTTCCATGTCAAATTTCACGCCTATTTGTGAATCTAATCATACGAGCTTCATTGTTTGAAAATGGAGGCATTTTATAATGATGTATCCGTCTTGCTTCTGATTGGTCATTTTCCATATCATCAGAAAATTCTACGTCTGCAGGAGATCCTAATGTTAATAAAGAGAGGACTTGTGTTTCACCTCTTCGAAATAATCACGTTCAATGGACTCTATCGTATAATCATGTTTCACAATGAATTTGTCTAATTTGATCATGCTTTCTTCCATCTATTCTTACTCATTCTTCTAATGTCTTTTTTCTAATAGCCTTTTTTACTACAGTAAACCAAGCAGCTCCTATATGGCCTACAGACCAGTCATTATCTTGTGATTCACATTTTTCAGCTAATGCATCCTTTGCTAATGTTTCATATTCTTTGAACATTCTATCTCGATCTCATTTTTCTACTTTTCAAAAGAGTGAATTAATTTTTTCTTCTCAAACAACATTTTTCACTGCAGTCACAAGATCATCAGAAGGATTGTTGGTTGTGATAGTTTGTTGTGAAACAGTACATAAAGCAATGAATTGATCTTGGATTTCACATATTTCTTTAATAGCTGCTTGACCTATCTCCAATCATTTCTTTACTATTTCTATTGGAGTTTCATTACCTCATGCTTCCAGCATGTTGATTTGTTCTTTTGTCCCAGCAATATGTAGATCCATTATTGATTCTTCAGCTTGTTGGTCAGTCATATTTACAATATATTCATTGTTGATATATCATATTCTTACTGCACCTACTGGCCCTGCAAAAGGAATACCAGCAAGTAACGTAGCTATTGATGAACCAATAATTGATAATTCTCCTGGAGAGTGAGTTTTGTCTATTTGTAATGGTGAGATTGTTAGTACAACATCATTTACCATTCCTTTTGGAAACATTGGTCTTAGTGGCCTGTCGGTTAGTCTTGCATACAATACTGAATCGTCAGAAGGTCTTCATTCTCTTTTTCTAAAGCGTCCACCTCAGATTTTACCTGCTGCATAATAACTTTCTCTATATTCGATAGACAGCGGAAACCATCATTTGTTCAAGTCGGGATTTTTTTCCATAACTGCAGTGACCAAAAGTGTTGTATCTTCCATACTGATTTCTACTGCACCGTCACAGTGAGGAGCTAATTTTCATGTTTTAAAACTCATTTTTTTTCATTGCCAAACTACTTCATGAGATATTTCATGAATCTCTTTTTTTCTAATCATATAAAGAATATTATTCAAATAAAGTTTAGTAGTAATTCGAATGTATAACCACCCACTATAGTTGGGGTGGAAGGGAGAGAGAGAGAATGAAATGAGTTCCCATCTCATCCTCTCTTTCTCACGTCCTGCAACCCAAGCTCTAGATTCTTGATAAAGATAGTGAAATGATTCACTAAATAAAGCACAAGTTTATGTTTTTGAAGTACTTATTGCTATTTTTATGTACTCTTTGAGTGTAATGTCAATAAAATCTAAGCAGAGCAACATATTGAGACTATCTATTTTTTGCAAAATTATCTGCCTCGGCTATACTTAGTATAGAACATATTGTCTATATTTTATATCTCTATGGTAACGTATGCCAGAAGAAAAGAAAAATAATGAAGAGCTTGATGCTCAATTAGAAGATTTGCTAGCTGATGATAACAAAAATGCTGAAGCAAATCCTACGTCACTAGATGGTAAGGCTTCGTCTGTATCTGCCGATCCTTTTGCTAGACTTGCAAAAAAGAAAGTAGCAAAACCAAAGTCTATGAATGAGGTAATGAAGAAAAAAGTTAAAAAGTGATGAAAAATATCACCTAAATTTTTCTTGATTGGATGTGGTTTTTTCCTCATAATTATGTTGGGGATGATGTTTGCTTGATTATATTACGCAGTAAGTTCAGCTGGAGTACTGGAATCAATTGGACTAGAAATAGAGGATGTGAAGACAATTCTTATGATCTTTGCTGTATTATTCTTTTGATTAATTTTCTTTCTAGGATTTTACATCTTGGTATTGAATGTATATAGATTGGTAACAGTTAAGTGAAAAAAAATAAAATACGCAGTATGATTGGTATGAGGTATTATATTACTCATATGAACTATTATTTTGGGGACTATGAGTATAACGAGAATTAGAGCCTTAGCATGAACTCAAGAAATTCAAAGTACGAATTTGGTATTAACCTACGTTGAAACGAAAGATGGAAATGTCTTTGCAGAAGATGGCATACCGCTCATTGCACCATTGAATATGAACTTTACTATCAATACTACTTCGAATGCAGATATTATGAGACAAATTGTTCAAAGTATTGAAAGAAGGCAACCACTTGAGGTTGAACTAGATTGTGGAAATGGACAGATATTGACAATGGATGGCCAAGGTAGATTTGGAGGTAGTTGTTTGTTTTTGGAGAAACAGCAATATGACTTCATATTGAGGGTGACTACAGCAGAGTGAATGCAAGAGTATTCAGCAGCTGGATTTACTCCTCAAGCAGTTGTAAATCTAGAGGTAATAGAAGATGAATCTTACTTCAATGATAATAAAACTGAATATATTATTGGTATTGCTCCAGTAACTATGAGAGTTAGAGGACAGAAGTTATTTACAGATCTTGATCTTGAGAATGATAGAATTGTTTGGGATTTTGATGATGATGGTAGAGTTGATATAGAGGATAATACAGCATTTGAATATGCATATACGGAGTCTAGACTACATACAGTATCATATCAATTACCAGAGCTATCAAATTGGTCTGATACACGGTTTACGTTTGATTTGAGAGTTGTAGAGTCTGAATTAGCTCGTTGTGAACTCCAACTTGAAGAAATTGATCCTAGAAATAATACGTGGAGAGTCACTCCAACATTTGATGAGTCAATTCGTGCACAGAGTTACCATTATATCATTACTGATGCGCTTACTGAATCAATTATTGAAAAGAAAAAAGAATCAAAAGATAGTACTTTGTTTACATTGCCGTCAGGTGGTATGTATAATATTAGTGCTAGTTATTTCACGTCAGATAAACAAAAATGAACATGTGTTACTGAACAAGTAGAGACATGATTTGTGTGAAATCAAGTAAGTTTTGATCTTAAATGGAGACAAAAACAAAATGAGCCATTTGTTGATGTAGGACAAGGAACTCCTGTATTGTATGATGAAGATGAAAATTTGATTGCGGTTACAACTATTCCTGCAACGCTTGAGTTTTCTGTGACTGATGTCCAGCCGGATCCTACAGCACAAGTTACTGTATTTTATCAATGAAGACAAATATTTGCAGAAAATGATACCATTTATGAGGTTGAACTTTCTACCTTATGAACGAAAGAATTGGTATTTGAGATAGAAACGAAACAGGGAGATACCAGTGAACAAAGCTATACTATAGATGTGAATAGATCAACAGTGAAAGCTAATATTGCTGTTGAACCTAATACTGTTGGTGAAGATCCATTTAATGTTAGTTTAGATGCGTCTGTATCTGCGTTGTATGATGAAGAGGATGAAATTGTATACTTTACCTGGGACTTTGGAGATGGGGAATCTAGGGAAAATATAAGCCAATGAAAAGTTAACCATGTATATACATACAATGAGGAAACAAACAAATGAGAATATTATCCGTCAGTCACAGTAAGAACAAAATTATGATTTGAGGATACGTATAGAATGGAAACACCAATTACTGTAAAAAGAAAACAAAAAGAGGTAATAGTCCGTGCAGATTCTCATCCTACGCAGCAAGTAAAGGCTTGAGAAAAAGTAGACTTTAGTGTAGAAACAGATGGTTTGGTGAATCGTATTGATTGGAATTTTGGGAATCAGAAAACATTTGGGTGTGATGATAGATCATGCATGCAAACATCTAACCGTTATCTTACCCCTGGTGAATATGAAATTACTGCAGAAGTTCAGTATGAAAGTGATACACCCGTAGTCTGAAGAGTAAAAATAAAAGTCTATGAGTAGATAGAAATATAACTGCCTTGCATTGAAAATGCCTAATAATTGCATACAATGTATGCATGATATTATGAAATGAGCAGGCACAGCAAACTATACAACGCTATTTTGATCAAATCGATAACGCACAGGATGTTTGATTTCCTTTTTTGTTGTTGTGTGGACCTATGTATATAGGGAAGACAGCTATTATTGAGGAGTATGTTCGTAAGTTATTATGATTATATATTCAGAATGATTATTTAGCCTTGTATGATTTATCAGATAAGCTATGAAAAAAACATAGCTTCAAGGTTGAGGTTGCACCGAAAAATCAATCTGTGGTGTTAGATGATCAATCATATCTAGATATGTGAGCAAGAGACGTTGTAAAATGGCTTTCACTATCACCTACTGGAACATACAAAATAGTCTTTTTGGAAAATATTGATAGAATGTCTATTGGTGCCGCAAACGCACTATTGAAGACATGGGAGGAGCCATTAGCAAAGAGGATAATTATTGCTACAACTTCGAACAAATCAGCATTATTAGATACTATTTTATCTAGAGCTTTTGTAGTAAATTTTCAAACAGTTCATTTGGAGGTGGTTAGTGAATATGTAGATAAGCGGTATACTGAAAAAACACCTGAACAGCGTACATTTGCATCTAGTTTTTCATTGTGACGTATTTGACTAGCAAGGCGCATACTTGATGAGATTGATGAGTATGAAGATAGTGTGGCATGATTTACTGCGCTAGTAGATGGTTTACAGCGTTGAACTTGATCTGTAGTGGAACGTTATAAAGTTCTTCAACAACTTGCAAAGCAAGCATCACCAGAACAAGCATTAGATGCAGTAATGTACACATGCATGCATCGTAATATGTACATGTGAGATCGAGTACGTGCTAGAAATATGTTAGCCTCAAACGTCAATCAAGATACTATTTTATTTGATCTTGCTGCTAGATAAAAAGTGGGTATTTGTTTTGTTTTTAAGTTCGAGAATATGTTAGCTACAAAATATAGATTGACAGGTAAAGATATTCAATTTCTTCTTCGTAAAGGAAAAAAAATATATTGAAAAACATTTGTTTTTATTGTTTTTAAACAATACCCACAACGTTCGTATATGCAACGAAGTGTGCAGATACCAGTAAAACTAGATAAAAGGGCTGTAATGAGAAATCTTTTGAAAAGGACAGCAAAAAATATATTTGTAAAAATGTCCGAGAAAAATTCTATTCCTGCCTGTAAAGTGTTTATATTTGTTAATAAAAAATCTTTAGAACCCTTCAAAGATATTATTGCAACCCATAAGAAAACGGATATAGTACAGGAGTGGAAAAAGCTTTGTGGAGATGATTTTACCTTATTTTTTTCTCGTATATGACCAGCTTTATTGAACAATTCTCAACTGTCATGACGCAAGGGAAAAAAATTCTCAAGCAATTGAAGAAGAAAAAACTCAACTCGCAAGAGGAGTTAGCAGCGATAGAGAAGGCTTTATATACCCAGACAAAACTTCCCGAAAAAGAGGACGCGAAGCTCTTAAGAATTGATATTTGGTCTTTTTGGATAATATGAGTATTTGTTGTGCTTTTGTGATATTTTGTATTCCAGTCTTTGGATATATTATATTTGGTGCTTGCTTGATTTATTTTAGCTATGGCAGTTGAAAATCTTGTTACTCGATTACAAAAATTGTTTAGTAGAGGATTTTCGATATTGGTAACGTATGTGTTATTATTGTTATTTGTTTTTTCATGATTAGTGATTGTTGTACCTTTCGTTATTCAACAAATAGCAGATATTGTCAATTTATTACTGGGTAAAATTAATGTTGTTCAAGAAATAATACAAACTAATGGACTAGCAGTTGTTATTCAAGAAAGTTTTCTTCCTGGTCAACTTAAAGATTCTTTGTTAAATATTATTAAAAGTGGAAATCGAATGGAAAGTATTCAATGATCTATTATTGATAATATTTCTCAAATTGTCTCCATTTGAAGTAATTATATTACTAATGCAGGTAGTTTTGCAGTTTCTATAGTTGCCTGATTTTTTTCAGCATTTGTGCAGGTTTCGATTGTGTTTATTGTAGCGATCTTCTTTACTATAGAAAAAGCAAAAGTTATACACTTCCTGGCTCGCATGTCAGGGCGCATGGAGTATACAGAGTTGAAGTTGAAAAAATTATACAGAAAACTTTGATTTTGGTTACAATGACAACTTTTGTTATGTGTAATTATTGCTATATTAGTAGGTGTTTGACTAACAATACTCTCTCGATTGGGTATTGATATACCAAATAAATTTACTTTAGCTCTTATTGCGGGGCTCACTGAGTTTATACCATATGTTGGACCATTTATGGGAATGATTCCTGCAATACTGTTAGGTTGATTATGATACGGTTGGATTTGAGTAGGTTCTGTATTGTTACTTTATCGAATATTACAACAAGCTGAGAATAATATGTTGGTGCCGATGGTAATGTCACAAACGTTATGAGTTAGTCCACTATTAATTTTCTTGTGTATGGTAATCTGATGAAGTCTATTTGGTATATTGTGAATTATATTAGCTGTTCCTTTTGCGGTAATTATGAATATTTTATTGGAAGATTATCAGCAATGACCAAAATTGGAAATACCAAAAGTTGAAATAGAGACAATAACAGAACAAAAACCAAAAACACAGAAATCTAAAACACAGAAACCCAAGATTGCTAAATCATCAACATAATCTTCTCTTTACTAAAAAGTATATAATGAGAAAAATTCTTTTATTCGTATGTATAGTATGTAGTTTTCTGCCATGAGTTTCATGAGCATATTTTGAAGAACAATATTATTGTACGATCGATAAAAATATTATAGATGTATCATTGACTGTTTGAGATGAGTTTTGTTTTACATATCTTTCACAAGTAAGTGAGCGTATAGATCAGTTAGATGTTGATATCAAAAAGGCAAACAATTATCTTCGCCAATGACGTGACAGTGAATATCGAACTACAGTTGCTGATGAGCTGCGTGAATCAAAAGCAAGCTTAGTAGTCTTGAGGACACAGTTAATTGCGGCTGTTGACGATTATGAAATTGAATTATTTTTGAAAGTTAAATCTATTGTAGCTTCATATCTTATGCCAAAAAGACAAAGTGTAGCGGATAAAATTACCACATCTAACAAACTACTTCTTCATCTAAAAGAAATTGGTGATATAGAAAATTATGCTTTTGTAGTGAGACAAGCAGAGAAATTGCAGCAGCAACTTATATTGTATGATAGTATTAGATTTGCTACTTCTTTCATGGAGTTAATACCGCCATTGAAAATATATATTCAATGATGATGATTTGAGCTAGATAGTATAGAAGATAAGCCTGTAAAAGATATGACCTAATATTTTAGTATTTCTAGTGTGATGCGTGTTGGTATAGTGTGTTCTGGATATGAGATGATGCCGTTATTACAACTACTACAGACATATGATATTTCATATGATATTTTTATGGATTGGAAAATGTGGCCATGGGGAGATAAATCTTATGATTTACAAAAAGAGAGGGTAGATATTTGAGTGAAATATTTACTTGAGCAAGTGAATGTAGATACATTGATCTTGCCTCCATTATTTGAACATGCATATATGTCTAGTGGGAATAGTGAGTATATATTACCAATATTCACTCAGTACCTAACCAACGAAGTATTACCATTTAGTATAGTATGAAAACTAGGGTTGTTGTGTGATTCTACAACTATTGATGAATCACAAGTCATGATTCGTGAACTTTGTTCATGATATACCTTGAATGCTAAACAAATTGAAACAAAATCATTTCATACTACATTTCCAGTTTGGAGCAGATCTGTATCGATGTGGAATTATTTTCTAACCACGTATGGAAAGAGAGAATGGATGGTACGTAAAGCTATCAAGTACGATTTGAGATACTTCAAGGATGCTGCAGTTGATACCTTGATTCCTTTATCATGGTGACATTTATTTTATGAGAAAATCATTAGACAACATACCCAATGGAAAAAAATAAGATTTCATGGGAAAAAGGCAGTGAAACTAGTGTTGGATTGATATTTAGGTTCTAGTGAGTGAGCGTATTCTATGACACTTCATATGACTGATAAGGCCCAGCCTCTCTTAGATGAACAAAAACGAATGGATATGTTGGGTAGAGGAAAGGCTGATTCTGTCATTATAAAGCAATGTGCTGAATTATAAGGAGATGACTTAATTGATAGAGATCCCTAATGCTTTTTCGATTTTTTTCCTATGTGTCATAGCATACTTTAGAAGTGTAAATGTTCTTGAGTTTGAAGATAGTTTGGTTCTGTAGGGTTTTGATTTATGGCTAAGTGTTGTTGCTATAGCTTGTTGAGAAATCATGACTGCTATGTGTAGAGGCATATAGACACTGCAAAGATCTTGTGATAATTCTCACTCAGATATTTTTTGTTTACTCATAGGTGTAGCTTCAAATTCTTCATTGATTAGGGATACAGAAGTTCGACCTACTTTTGTAAACTCATTTTTGAGTTCTATTGTTTTTCCAAAATAGACAATTTTTTGTAAACCTCTTCGAACTGTCTCTTCCTCAAATTCTTTGAGTAGTATTTTTTCATATTCTTCAAGATGTTCTTTTTGGTGTAATGTATTTACTAACTCTAAGACTGGATCGTCGAATTCATCTTTCCCACCTATTAGTTTACATATTCAATATTTATTTGTTTTTTGTAATTCTGCAATAATCTGCTCTTTAGTTTTATCACTATTTTCTAAGTCTCGGTTATTTGTAATATCTTTTCGCTCGAAAAGCCCTTCAAGACCTCTTTCTACTTCTCAAGTTTCATAATTATATCGATATATGTCACGTGTTTGGCTATTAGTAAGTATCTTATCTATATTTCTTAAATCATCTCTTCAAACAAGGATTCAAACATCACCTTGGCTATTGAAAGGTAAGGTATAACTACATGCAACTAGTGGTTTATTAGTTTTTTCACCCATTGCTAAATTTGTTAAAATTCAATTAGTTGTTTTATCGATTTGTTGGAAAGCTACTCATGAGAGACTTTCTCCATCAAATAGAAAAGGAGAATTCATATCATCAACAGCGGCTTCTCTTTTACCATGAGCATTGAAAATTCCAAAATGCTGTTTTTTCATTTTTTATAAAATATAAAAAAAATGTTATGTCACTATATAAATACGTAAATAATAGAAAATATCAACTATATTATATAAGGTAACTTTCGATACATAAAAAACTTACTAGATATCAGCGCTGATATCTAGTGAGTTCTAAAGTATATAACTGCAGTATATATCAGATTTTATATTGAAATGATTGATGTGTCCCTACCTTGGACAAGCGTGTCTGATCATCATCATTTGAGACTATGTTCACGTGCAAATTCTTTTGCTGAGATCTTTCCACTTCATACATAAATAGCAAAGTTTCAAGATTCATTGAAGATAATCCAGTCTTTGTCTGACCAAAGTTGTTTTGCTTGATTGATTACTTCTTTGAAGGTATGGTGTTCAAGAGGTGTATTTGTGGTATTTATTTTACACATGAAGGGTAAGCATGTGTCTTTATGTTCTTCTTGCATATCTTTGAGATGTTGACATACAATCTGTCATTGCAGACTTTCATGATCAGCTTGTATATGATGAAGTTCTTTCAATGTTTTTTCTAGTTTTTCATGTATTTGTTTAGGAGTACAATCCAAGGCTGAAGCGATATCTTTCAGTGATATCTCTAATTCGTTACAATACTCAGTCACCTTTGTTCATGTATAGGCAGTAATTCTTCTGATTCATGATGCAACTGATTCTTGTGATACAATCATAAATGCTCCAATATCTTTGGTATTATGAACGTGAGTTCATCCACATAATTCTATTGATACTAGCTTTGACTGAGTTGAGTCTTCTTGCATGCGAACAACTCTTACTGTATCTCAGTATTTATCTTCGAAAAATGCTTTTGCTCATGTCTTTTTTGCATCTTCAAGAGACATTTCTTTTACATCTACAGGAATTGCTTGATATATATATTCATTGATATGTGTTTGTATTGTATGAATTTCTTTTTCGCTTAAAGCTTGTTTAGCAGAAAAATCGAACCTGACTAAGTCATTATCTACAAGAGATCATGCTTGTTTTGTTCATCAAGGGAGTATATGATGAAGCATGAAATGTAAAAGATGGGTCGCAGTATGTGCGCGCATCTTTGCATATCTTTGTGGTTGATGTACGTGAGCTTTCATATGATAAATTTAGGATATACTAGTTGTTTTCTTGGCTTGGTTCAACGTCAGTTTCAGCATCAGCATCAACTTCAGCGTCAGCCTCAGCCTCAACTTCAGCCTCAGCGTCAGCCTCAGTATCTGCTTCAGTATCAACTGCATTTTCTTGAACTATTGTTCCATCTTCTCAAACTACTAAATTAATAGTTTCACCATCAGTGTTTTCAGCAGTAGTGTCGGTGATAGTAAATGAATTTGAATTATTTCCTTGAGGAATAACAGTTGCTGATTCATCATTTGGTGTAGTTGTTGTTGGAACAGTGAACATTGTTTGTTCCTGTATTCATCTAAGATATACAACTACTACTCAAATTACTGAGAAAAGTAATACAAAGATAATTAAAAACACAAATAATTGTAATCATAAACTTTTTTTTCTTTTTTTCATTTTCTTAATATAGTGTAAAGTATAAAAATAGTTTCGATAGAGGTGATTCTTGGAATGCATATTCTTTGGTAGATTTTATTTTACTCTTTTTATTCATTTTTTTGCATGAATATTTACTGGATCTAATTCCAATACTTTTCAAAAGTATTTTCATGCATGTGTTGGTTTTTGATCTTCTTCGTATAATGTAGCCATAGTAAGAAGATAGTCAGTATTTGTTGGTCTAAGTTTTAGGAGTTTTTCCATAGTCTGTATTGCTTTTTGTATTTTTCATGTTTCATACCATATTTCTACTAGACTAATATAATATTTTGGGTGATCATTTTTTAATATGATAGCTTTTTCTATGAGTAATTGTGCTGTTTCAAACTGTCATTGTTGCGTATAAATTTTACCGATTTGCCAAATAGCTTTATGATTTTTTGGTTCTTTATTGACTACTTTTTTCAACAGAGTAAGTGCTTTAATTTGTTGTCTACTATCAAAGTAATGAGTACTTAACATATTTAGAAAATCAATATTACCTGGGTCTAGAGCTAGTCATTCTACTAGCTTTTTTTCATATTGTTCTAATTTTCATCTTTCTTTGCTTGCCATAGCAGTATATTTTATCGTTTCTATTTTTTTATTTAATTTTATTTGCTCATCATTGCTAAGTTTTGTTTTTTGTGAATTATTCTTTTTATATGTCTTTTCCTTTATAGCTATATTTTCTCAAGTATCATTTTTAGTTTCTAACGTTTTTGAAGATAGTGGTTTTTCTTCATGAACTTCAGTCGTTTTAATCACTGATTGAGCTATTTTTCTTTCTGGAGTAATTTTTTGTTCATCTTCTTGTGCTTTTGGCTGTGTAGTATCGAATACAGGTGATTCTTCTGATATTTGTGACTCTTCTGGATTTTCATCTATTTGAGGAGTAAGACTCACAGCTTCTTGAATTTTTTTTCATGTTTCACGAATTTTTGTTGTATCAGGGAATTCAATATCTTGAAGAGTGTTCAGTAATGTTTTTATATGAGGGAGATAGTATACTGTAATCCAGCTCAATGGAGTCACAATGAGCATAATAGTTAATACTATCCATATAATTATTTCAATTTGTAGCAGGAAGTCCATAAGAATACTAAGTATAAAGTAAGTCGTACATGAGAAATATTATTTTTTCGAAAATCTTCTAGTATCACGACGATGAGAACGAGATCTTGATGGAACTCAGGTTACTTTTTTTACGTTTTTTTGGTATGTTTCTAAGTCTATCTTTTGAAACTCGCCATGCCATCTACCATCTTCTTTCTTATCTTCATCAGCTTTTCATCTCATATGAATTTCTCAGGTTAGAACATTATATCAGGTGCATTTCATGAGCTTTCAATCTAATGATACAACCTGTCCGTGATGAGGATATTTTTTGTTCTCTTCAACATAAAAGTCCTTTTCAAAATTTAGGGTATGATCTAACTTTCCTGATCGATCTTTGAGTCTATCATTATTTCTTCATCCTAATTGTTGCACACTTATTGTTTCGCCATCAACTCATGGTAAACTATGTTTGAATAGATGATAAGTAAGTGGCAATCCAGAGGGGTCATATCGTTCATCTAAGTTTGGATGAAGTCTTACTCTATCTCTAGCTCAAACCTGGTAGATAAAAAATTTCATACCAATTTTTTGTCTGAAACTTCTTACAAAATCAGAAAAATTAAATCTTGTTTCTGCATAAAAATAGAAATATACATGATTTCATGAGAGATTCATTCTTGCAGTAATAGGTTTGGATTCTGGGAATGCTGCTTTGAAACTTTTTTTGAAATCAACAAAGAGTTTTTTTGCTTTATCTTGATTTTTCTCAAACATAATTTTTTCTCAGCTTTCTAGCTTCGCTACATATGTTCATTTTTTTTCAGCCCTTACGTCATATCACAATATTTCGGCAACCATTTCTTTGCCGTCTTCGTCTTTATAAATACACATATCTTTTGAGTGTAATTCATCAGATATTTCTCCTTGTATTGCTACAGGCTTATTGATAAGTCGATCAATGGCATAAATAGTTTTGCTCATAAGATGTAATAGATAAAGTCTCTACAGTGCAATGTCGTAAATGTATAGTTTTGTATACTGAATTCAATACTAGCTACTAACTATAATCTAGATATCTTAGTTTGCAACGATGAGTATTATAGCTATATATAATTACTGTGTTGCCTTATTATTGTTTCACATTAATTTTATTAGTATGCATTCTAGAGAAAAATGACGTGTTTCTGAAGATGTTGCATGTCAACGATATAAAGATCGTTGATGGATATGTATATCAAAAAACTATACAATAAGGTGATGAGAAATCGATCTAATTTGTGAAAAAGGAAAAGATCGTGTCTATATAGAAGTGAAATGTGTTGATTATATAGACGATATTCATTGATTTGTGACTCCGCGTAAGCTTGGTCGTGTGAGAAAAACAATGGAGTTTCATGCACTGAAATTTCCAACTAAGAAGGATATTCGTATAGATGTAGTCTTTGTTAGAAATGGAGTTGTAGATCAAGTGTATGATTGAGTAATCTTCTAAGAGAATTTAATTTTTATGATATATTAGTATGAAAAGAACAACTAGTTTTCTTATGTGATTGTTGGTATGATTATTGGGTATGACGGTATTAGGCTGGAGTTATTTTCAGCAAGATACACGTATTCAAGATACTGTAGGTGTTTGATTAAATTCACAAATTGTTGACCTAAAAAATTCATTGCAGTGAATAAATAAAGTGGTCGACCCATCACAAGAAAAATATATGGTTATTGATAAAATTTTGGATGAATGATATTATGAAAAACAAAATATAGATAAGGATAAAATGTTTGAAAACGCAGTAAAATGATATGTAGATGCAATCGGTGATCCGTACACGGTATATCTCACGAAGGATGAAAATGAGATATTTGATGAAGAAATGCAAGGAGCTCAGAACTTTGAATGAATTTGAGCAGTAGTAAATAAAAAAGAAGATGGTGTCTTGATAGAAGAGGTCTTGAAAGATTTGCCAGCATCACGTGCCGGCTTGAAACATCTAGATTTGATACTAGAAATTGATGGTGAGCCTACAAAATCAATGACACTAACTGAAGCAGTAAAAAATATTCGTGGGCCAAAGGGTAGTGAAGTTGTGCTTACTATTTATAGAGAATCAGAGAATTTTATAGATGAAATTACTGTTATTAGAGATGCAGTTAATGTTCCTTCAGTGCGTGGTGAATTACTTGATATAGATGGAGCATCTGTGCTATATATTGAGATAGCTGTAATAGGTGAAGATACGATTATGGCACTGCGTAATATTATTTCTAGCTTCAAATGACAACATACATGAGTGATTTTAGACTTGAGATGAAATGGTGGTTGATATCTGCCATTAGCAGTAGACGCAGTTTCCTTCTTCTTACCTAGAAATGAATTGGTAACTACAGCAAGATATACGATTCTTGATGATGAAATATATAGATCAAAATGATATGGTGATTTACAAGATATGCCAGTTGTAGTCTTACTAGATGGTCTGAGTGCGTCTGCATCAGAAATTATTGCTGGGGCATTGAAACAGCGTGGAGATGCAGTGCTTGTGGGTACAAAGTCTTTTGGTAAGTGATCTATACAAACTATTGCTGATGTAGATGATGGTTCTTCCTTAAAATTTACTATAGGAAAATGGTATCTTCCAGATGATGCTAATGTTGATGGTGTAGGTATAACTCCAGATGTGGAAATTGAATTTGATCCTGAAGCATATGAAGCTGATGAAACTGATACCCAACTTGAAGTAGCAAAACAAGAAATAGCTTCATTGCTAAATAATTAATTTCAGCTATACTTGAGCAGTTTCGATTTTATTATCTGTATGATATGTACTTTGCACTTATTTGAAAAACTCCATTATTATCTTTAGCAGAACTTGAGTTAGCTCATGTAAAAGATATTCGTTCGCAGGGAAATGCTGTATTTTTTTCTATGGATAAGAAAAATGAACCATTGTTAGATCAACTTGCATGAATTATGAAATGGTGAATTATCTTACCTAGGACACCTAGATATGATGATCTAGCTCCATTACATGTCTATGATGAGGCACTCAACGAGATATTGTCTGATTGTAAGTTGGTATGAACGAATGATAAAACTATAGGTATGAGATGTAAAAAGGTATATGGAGTGAAAAGATTTAAGCAGGTTGATATGGAAAAGGCTGACTTAGATGTGAAACGTGGTGGTGTAGAACTCATCTATTTCAATGAGCAGTTACTTGGGCAAGTGAAGTGATGGCAAGATATTGATCGCTATGCTGCTATTGATTTTGATAAGCCTGAACGTGGTATGCAGATTGGTATGATGCCAGCAAAGTTGACAGAAATACTCCTCAATATTGGATTGATCCATCTAGATATACAAGAAGATCATATACCTACGATTTATGATCCATTTTGTGGGTTTGGGACTACGTTATTTGTAGCTAATAGTCTTGGATATCATGCTATATGATCAGATATCAATGCATCATTGGCAAAGAAAAATATCTCGTGGTGGAAAGAGCATGAATTTGCAAATACTGATAGATTTATCACACATTTCAAACATGACATTCACGAACCATTTACCAAGCCATTTCTAGATCATGTAGATGTTATTGTAACTGAATGATGGTTATGACCAGTGATCAAGAAAGAACAAAAAACGAAACATGGAGAACAAATGAAAGAATTGCAAAAATATATAGATGAAATTGTGGCTGTCTATAGATGATTTTTGGTAAATACTAAAGAGAAATTTGTTGGCATACCTATGGTTATCACGGTACCGGTGTATGATTGGCTAGGAGATGTTATAGAACAACGTATATCTCAGTATGCAACTCAGCTTTGATATACTGTTGAGCAAGTAGGTGAAGTGTATAAAAGAAAAACGCAGGTTGTGGGTAGGAGAGTATTGTTGTTGAAATAGTTTTTTCCAACTATAAAATTATTCTAAATATGAAAAAGACCTATCTCGAAAACGGTGAGATAGGTCTTTGCTACGAAATCGTAGACTTTTGAGCTTTATGCTCGTTTTCTTCTGGGCTTTGTTGTTCCCTGATGTAGCTGAGATTTTATCGCTTTGAATGCATCATTTGCTACTATCAAAGCATTAACTTTTGCTCTTCTTTTTGTGGCAGAGAGGCTTCGATTTGCGGTTTCAATTTTTATACAAACTCGGTTACCAATATTGAAACCACCTGTTCTTGAAACATGAGCAGAAACTATTCTACTATTTATTTTTTCAAGTTTCTCTAGTTTTTGAGTTAATTCATTTCTGTCTTGTTGGCTTGTCCAGCCTTCGAATGTTACTGTCATTTTTTAAATTTAATTGTCAATACAGCAATTGTTTTTACTCATACGCAGTGCTGTGTTCTGCGAGTGAGTAGTGTTTTTAAATGTTAAAGACATAAGTCTTTTGTCTTACTACGTTTAGCAAGAAGCCTATTTATGTATATATAAATAAGAAAGTCAATATTAAATATTGACTTTATTGCTATTTAAATTTATATTATTATTTTGATTCTCCTTCTCCTTCCTCCAACATATCATCGATTCTTTTCTTCATAATCACTTCATATCCCAGCTGTCCACATGCACCTTTTACATCACGACCAAGTGTATCACGAACAGTGACGGTGACTCCGTGGTATTCTACTCATTTTTTGAAGGCGAGTATCGTATTAAATTCTGATGTTTCGAGATCAGGCATGGCTGGATTTTCATTATATGGAATGAGATTTACGTGTCAGTTACGATGTTTGAGTAATCTTCCAAGTTGATCTGCAATATCTAGAGTATCAGTCTTGTCTTTAATCATAATATATTCGTAGAACAATCTATTTCAGGTGCTTTTTGTATAATAATCGATTGTTTCCATGAGTTCATCTATGTCCCATCTTCTAGCAATCATAGGAATGAGTTCCTTACGGAGTTCTTGGTTTGGTGCATGCAGACTCAGAGCAAGCCTTACATCTATCTTATCATCGATGAGTTGTCTTATTTTATCCGCTACTCAGGAAGTTGATATAGTTATATGTCTTTTTGATAGACCTAGACAGGTTTGGTCCTGCATTACTTCTATAGATTTTACCATATTATCGTAGTTGAGCATAGGTTCACCCATACCCATAAATACAACGTTTCTTACTTTCCATCGTGTTCCATCTTCTTTTTTACCAAATTTATTTTTTATGTAGTTATTAGCATAGATAATTTGTAGGATAATTTCTTGTCGTGGAAGATTTTTCTTGAATCATAATTTTCAGGTTACACAAAATATACATCCTACTGCACATCCTACTTGGGAGGAGATACAAATAGTGATTCTATTGAGTGTATGCGTTTCAAAACTGGGCTTATGATCTGTCCATGATCTAAGAATATTACGTTGATCTACGCTGTTTTTATATTCTTCTTTCAGATGCCAGTGATACATAAGCACTGTTTCTATAACTTTACCATCCGCAAGCTCAAAAAGAAATTTTGTGGTTTCAGGTCATTCAACTACATCCATCAAGGTAAAATCATTTATCACAAAATCTTGTTGAAGCTGTTCCCTAAGATCTTTGGATAATGTTGTAATATCATTTATATCTAGAAGTGACTCTTTGTAGATCGCTTGTTGAATTTGTTTTGCGCGAAAAGGAGGAATTTTATGTTCCTTGAGGTATGTTTGAACTTTTTCTTTATCAAAAAGATAATGCATGACGTGTCGTATGTGATTACATAAATGACTCTAATGTATGTTCTAGTCAGGGTTTTTTTCATAATTTTTTTTCAAATTGCCTTATAGCATAGATAACGCTAGCATGATTTTTTCATCAAAAATAATTTCCAATTTTCTGCAAGGATCGATTGAAATATTTTTTTGCTGTATACATAGACATTTGTCTAGCAAAAGATACTTCTTTTTTTCTCGAGCTTCAGATAATGTCTCCTGCAGCTATATCATAATGGAGAGCTATTTTTTGGATAATGAGCTCCAAACGAGATGTTTGAGATGTTGTATCAAGCCTATGTGTTGGAGTTGTGTTTTGTGAGTGGTTTGATTGAGAACTCGTGTTATTAGTCTTTTTATCTTGAAATCCAAGCGTAGTAAGTGAGTCAATGATGTCAGGCAAAGTCAATTCTGACTTTTTAAGTTTCTTTTTGGTAAGTACAATATTTAATGCTCACTCAAGCTCTCTGATATTAGTGTCCACTATATCTGCAATATAGCTTACAAATTCTGTAGCTAGATGTTCTCCTTTTTTCTTTAGTTTTGCTTCTATAATTGCAATTCTTGTTTCAGTATCTGGAGTTTTCATGTCAGCTATCATACCTAGTGCAAAGCGACTTTGCAGCCTTGCTTCGAGTAGAGTGAGTGACTTTGGTGGTTGGTCACAGGTTACGATAATTTGTTTTTGTTTGCTATGAAATTCGTTGAAAATATTATGGAATATTTCTTGCGTTTTATCTTTTCATGCAAGAAATTGAATATCATCCAGCATAAGTACATCTATTTGATCTAATCTTTCAATGAGTGCTCACATATTATTTTTTCTAATTGCCTTTACTACTTCATCAATAAATTTAGTAGTAGGAAGGTAGAGTACTGTTTTTTCTGGATATTTTTCCATAACTTCATTCCCTATGGCCTGCATGAGATGTGTTTTTCCCAGACCTACTTCACCATAGATAAAAAAAGGATTATAGACTGTTCCAGGCTCTGCTGAAATTGCTACAGCTGCAGAATGAGCAAGTTCGTTAGTTGCTCAAACTACAAAATTACTAAATCTATATTTAGATTCAAATAATATTCAAAAGTATGATTCTAACTTTGCTTTAACTGAAGTGTCTACATGTGCTAGTTCTTTTTTTTCTTTGATATCCAAGAGTTGTTTTAGTGGAAGTTGGAGTTCATGGTCTCATTGTTGTAAATCTGCATATGTATACAGTTGAAGTGAAAATTGTTCGTTATATGTTTTTTGTATAGATGTATTTAGTGCTTTAAAGAAAAATTTCTTTACTTGTTGAGCAACAAATTCGTTGGGTACTCCTAAATATACGAGTTGTTTTTTCTCATCGAGTCAAATAATTGCACATTTATTCAAAAACGAGAGAATTTTTCTCGGGTCATGGTGCTTCTCTAACTCTCCAATACAGTCTTTCCGTAAGGCGCGGAGAGAGTCTTTTGTGGCGTCATCATATCATGCAACAATATCTAGGAGCATATACGAATGGGGATATAAAAAAATAAAGAGTATTCTACGAAACGTATGTATAGTTAAAATGAGATTGAAATATAGTCTACTGAAAAGTTTTCAACATGCAATATTTTTATATTATATATAATATATTGACATTAATAATAAATATAAGCAAGATATTTTTGACAAATTTAAGATTATGAATAATATATTATTATAACTTTATTACGCATTTAGTAATGTGAGGAGAAACTTTTTCATGAGGAGTAGATAATGTTGAAGCTAATGAATGATCATTAACTTTTTTTGATGGTGAATTACCAGAAGGTGCTCTAACGCGACACCAGGAATCAGAAGCTGTATTATATAATGAGATAACTAGAGAAAGAGAACAATCAAAGATCTGTGTTGATAGACTTACATATATTCAGCATTTAGCGAGTATTCTTTCAGGTAGTATCACGTATGGTGAGTTTTTGTCTTTGTGATTAGTTGATGTTAAAGTACCATATTTTAAAGATATACTTGATGCGTGTAAACCTATTGTTTCTCAAAAATCAGTGAAAAGAAAAAGAGATCGTTTACGTAGTTGATCATGAAATGATGAAGAGATGATGCAATGGATTACAAATGAACTCCAAGATGCCGTTGACTGAGTACTTGTTGAAAAATATAAAGCTGAATCAATTCAACTTGCGAACTGTCTCTCTTTACAGATGCTTGAAGATAAATTACCCCAATATAGAAGCCGTGTATCTTGAATTGTTGAATTGATTGAATTGAGAAGATTATGGTTAGATACGCAATGCAAGAAAATTGTAGGATTATGAGTAGATAACATGTTAGACATGCCATTTGATCTCATTAATCTTCAAAATAACTCATCTAGAGTCGAACATAATTATTCTCTGAGAGATTGTCTACCATGGATTATGCTTCCGAAAGCACAATGGAGTGATAAACAAAAGAGAGTATGAGACAAATTACTTATTGAGCTTAAAAAACACATAGAAGAACATATGGTTTCTCCATTCACTGCCATGCCTGAGCGAGAACCTTTTGCTGTTTTCTTTGAGATAGTAAGAGCATCTTTATATTCTGAAAAGATTTGACAAGAATATAAAGTAATGCGTGCTATTCCTATTATTGAAGATCCTGAACAAGAGAATGAATTTATGTTACAATCTGATGATTATATACGTGAGTTGCTTGACCATCCAGATTGGGATATTGAGAGTAGTTATTACCATGACAATGATGGACTAGCTAGTACCAACCATTTATGAGGTGATATGAAAGAAACAATTGAGGATCGAGTCTGAAGAGATGATCTTAGTCAGGATGAAATTACTGAATATTATACTCATATATTAAGCGATGAGATCTGACATGGATGGTTTTCGTGAGATAATAAAGAGGTTAGAGACGAAGTTGTTGACAGATTAACAACTGATGTGCTAGGATCAGATATTTTTGATAAAATACAACTTCCATTTTCTCTATGATCGTTTGAGCAGCAAGATGAATGAACTACTATACCAGTTACATTTGAATCAAATAGTGTATACCAACAAGAACAGTTACCTCAGAGAAATATCTCATTGAGATATAGTTTTCAAACCAATGATCAAATTCTTATAGAACTTAGTGAGTGAGATAGTAGTGTTTTATATACATGATGAAAATCATGATATTTTAAAAGAGTTGACTCTACTGGCTCACAAGCAGTTTCAGACGAAAATAAATTACGTATTCAGTCTGCATTTCCTGAATTTATAGTTCCACATGGTGTAAATAAACCAGATGATAGTACATGAAAAATTGTGTGGTCGTTTGATTGTATGCAATGTAGTTATCAAAATGAACCTATGTATTTTGATGCTAGAGATGCAAATATAGATTCTGAAGTAGAATCAAACCCCAACGTGTATGATACATTGTATGCGGATCGAGAATTACAATGTATTGAATCTTGATTTGACTTAGAAATTGATACACAAGTTTATTTGACTGCGTCAGATGTGCTGATTGATCTTATTAGATCTATGAGAGAATGAAATATGGTAGATTGGATGACATGAACTACTGAAATTAATGTTTCCAAAATAGGTTCACCAGAAGAGCTAATTTCATGTCTTAGAATGTTTTCTTGAAGTTTTTTATGGGATCTTATTGTTCTACAAATCACAAAACAGAATCCTGACATAGATAAAGACTATATACAAAATAATAGTGAGCGTTATACACAAAATATCTCACATATTTTTTCAAATGTTATTGAAGAGCAAGCAATTCCATTGGTAGAAGAGGTTGATGAGTCAATCAAAAGTGGCTGATTTGTGTTAGCAAAACAATCTCATGCGTACAATATTCTCCTAGAAAAAGCTTCTCACATTCAGTTTATAGATGAAAGTGGAAATGAAACCTCGCCATGAAATTTACAGGTTTTTTCTTCAATATACTTAGATACGTTGAATCAATGGATTGATCAAACAAGCATTGCATGACCATTGTTAGATATAGACACTAGTTATGATTGATTTATGAATATGTTAAAGAGTGCATGTATAGCATCTGATCTTAAACATATTGACGCATCAACACAACTAGTATTTTCTGACGATAAAGAAGGTAATAGCATTTGCGCATCAATAGATAGGTATTCATTCGAAACATATTATACATGAGTTAGTGAAGCATTGATGCCAGCATTGACATACAATGTCAGTAATATATTGTTTGAATCATCACTACAAGCATTTTCCACACCGATTACATGACTAGATTCAGAATTTGAGTATCCAGAGTGAACAAGTCACCTTCCCTCTTCTTATTGAAGTGAAGCGTTGGTACATGACTGAACTCCAGAGGCAAATGCATTATATCAATTAACTGATATTCTTGGTACATGAATGGGTAATGCAAGATTTGAAGAAAGTGAAATAACTAGTTCCATAGCACAATGAATAATGAAAGAAGTTGTCCTATTATATATATCTGGTGGATTACTAAAACTCTGATGAGTATGACTAGAAGCTCTATATCAATCAAGGAGTGTTTGAACTAAACTCAAAGCTATAGAAAATATTTGCTCACTAAAGAAAGTGCATGCATATGTAAAAAGTTCTCGTTTTGCTGATTATGCTCATTATATTAACTATGGTCAGGCAGCATGAAAATATGTAGTAAAAAGCTGATTTTGATGAATTTGATTTCATGCTATTCGTACATCTCTATGATATGGAATAGGGGAAATGGATGGTGATCAGTATATTGAATCAATGACGCATGGAGAATGATACTTACATAGTATGGTAATTATGTGAGTGTTATGAATTATGCCTACTATTGCACAGGCTTGATGAAAGGCTAGTAAGATCAGAAATACACAAACCGCAGTATCTCAAGAAGTAAGAGCAGGTGGGGAAGTATCTGTAAAAGCGGATCAATTTTGGATAAATTTAAATCGCTCCCGCGTACAATTTCCAGTTGAAATGGCATGAATGTATGGTGTTGAAAATTTTCTCTTTCATCCAGATTATATTTGAGCTTTGAGAGCTCAACATCCAGATGCTTCAGAGAATGCAATTGAACGGGCAGCATTAGCACAAAGTATAGTATGACCTTTGATGTTAGTTGCTATGTTGAAGTGACTCCACAAATTACCGATGGGAAAATCTACCAAACTTCTTGATTGTGATTATACGATTACTAGAAATACATTGTGAGCAGAATGAAAAATTGTTTTTGAAGTTAATTTGTGATGAGGAAGAAAAAATACCTATAAATTCGATGGAAGAACAAAGAAACTTTTTAAACGTACGAGTAATGAAAATTGAGCTCATGAATGGAAAGCACTAGAAAAACCTGATACATATTCTGAAACTTTTGCCTTTGACAAATCTGTTGAAGACTTTTTCATCAATGCTGATAGGTATAAACAATTAACTATAGCTCAGAACATAAATCGTATGGATGCAACTATATGAGCTGAACCTATAATCGAAAAATACTTGTGAAGAAGAAAATGGAAAGATATAAAACGTAATGATCCAGATCGTGCAGATCGTATGTTGAGTATATTTCAGCATGCTCATGATAATTTCAATGCCTATAAACGTAATGGTAATGATATAGAAATGATAAGTGAAGAGTTTGGTATTCCTAGACTTGAACAAAATCAAATAATGGCAAAAGCTAATTATCTAAAGTCTAAATTATTGGCAGAGTGATTATCTAGAACAGAAATTGCTTGAATTGTTTGAGAAACATTGAGAACATGAGTTTGTATGAAATCACCTAATATATCGCGTCAAAGTATGGAGAATGCAATTGTACAAAATTTGGAGAATGCATGATATGAATTTGAAAAATCTGAAGATTGAACTATTCTCTGAGTTTTGGCTAGACCTAAATCACCTGAATGAGTCCGCTCAAGAGAGGATATTATAAATATGGTAAGACAAGAGCATGCTATATTAGTTGAAAAAATTAGAAAGGAATGGGTTGAAAAATGAGAGCCTCAACGTTGAGAAAAAACAATTGAAGAATTTAACCAATTGACGGAAAGAATGTTAGAAGATTTACAGTATATTGAGTTTTCAACATTAGTGTGAAATCTTGAATCTCAAAATCCTTCGTTAGTGAGACAATTATGAACTAATAATTTTGTTGTGCTTTATGATACTCCCAAAAGATCTTCAGAGTTGTGATCTCGCACACTCTATTCGGAATATGTTTTTTCATCTACTGGGAAAAAACCTTTAAGAGCATTGAATAATAATGATTTTTCTACTTGAGATAGACAGTCGCAAAATGGAAAAACACAGAATACTCCAGAAATGATTGAAAATAGTGGAGTGAGGAATATATTAGTTGTTGATGATGTATCCTATTCTTGAACACAAATTGTAGAAAGTGTAAGCAGTATTCTTGACTCTTACGCTAGATATGAATCAAATAACCAATCATTTGTTCCTCCAAATATTCTTATTGATATATCTTTGTATTCTCAGCAATGATTACAAAGATTGAATAAACTAAAGGATGACTATAATCAAAAGGCTACAGCAACATGAAGAAAGATACCAGAAGTATTGCTTGTACGTAATGATGGTGAGTTACCTATTCGTATAGAAGATGTGCAAATAAATATGGATCAGACGGTTTGAATAAATGTTGCTAGGAATATAGATTGAGCTGTAATGAATGATTATAACAGTATTATAAGGGGTAGTGTTAGACAATGACTTTATGAATCTGAATTGCTTCAAAATAGACAAAATAGAAAAAATCCTGATTGAAGTTATTCCAGAGGTAAGGTGAAGAATATAAAAAATTTACTAAAGATGCTACCTGAACCATATACAAAGACTATTGATGAAATATTTAGTATGGAGGTAAATGCTAGAAATGAATATTTAGATAACGCCTTAGATGAATTATACTTAAGAAATAACGCTCTTTTGTCAGACTGACACATACCTATTGTTCTTGAGCCAAAAGTCCCTAATGTTGCTTCTATACCACCAATAATATTTAACGCAGTATGAGCAAAAAGTTGATGACCTATACCAACTACCGACCCTTTCTATAGAACAGCATATAGTGGTTTAACTTTACGAAATGTAAACCAACAGTTGTCCACAATAGAATGATGAAAATGGGTAAGATCAACGCAAGAATAACTTTGTTTATTACATATCAATACCATGACTGAAACTCCAACACCGACCTCAGGTCCAGATATTACACACAAAAGTATGCAAGCTATGGCTAGTGGTTTTGCTAGTGACGAGATTTTTGAAAAATGAGATCGTCTTGAAGATATATATCTTCAAGAAACATCTTGGCATAGTGTGTCTTTACTCATTCCAGCAGAAAAAAAAGAAGTATTTGATACTAATATTATATCATTTTTGTGAGGTGTAGTTGAAGATTGGAAAGTGCCACAAAATTCATGAAGTCATCGGTTGATTCAAACATGAGAAGAAAAAGATGTTGATGGAAAATGATATATTCCTATTGTAGTGAATCTTGACTGGTTGGTTGAGCAATGAGATAAACTATCTTTATATAACTACTTTGAACAAAATAGTTGAAATATTTTTGAAGAACAAAAAAAAAGAGAAGAGGTTCAACCGCAAGAGATTGATAGTGTATTAAATAAAGTCCTTTCTAATAAATTTACAATTGATGAATCTAAAGAACGTATTGATTCTTTTTCTGGTGACTTTCGTTTTCTTTCTAATTTTCAAAAGTGTGATATAGTATATAAATGAGTCCATTATTCTTCAGTGGAGCATGCATATCAAGCACAAAAATTTATTAATGAAATAGTAGAAAATAATACAATTAATATTGATACGTTATTATCTAAAATCGAAAATCGTACTAGAATGAAAGAAAAAATAAGAAGTTACTTTGGAAATATTGATACAGTTGATCCTAGCGAAATCATGCATACTCCTTCTTTAACAGCTTGAGATACAAAAATACTCGCACAAGCTATGCAATCACATATTGATACGTGACGAAATGACAAAAAACTTCGTGTTATGACAGAATTAGTGTATGATAAATTTCTAAATAATCCTGACCTACAAAGACAGTTATTAGAGACATGAGATAACCAATTGATAGAGTGAAATAATCGAGATGATACCTACCGATGAGTGAGTGAATGAATATGATCCAATTATCTATGAAAAATACTAATGGAAGTTAGAGATCGTTTGAGGAAAG